>Ga0194132_10000046_pt1 | contig 200920 bp, 170 predicted proteins | sample TA2KigOf80mmetaG_FD_148612 | JGI IMG/M metagenome (GOLD analysis project Ga0194132, IMG submission 148612) | Freshwater microbial communities from Lake Tanganyika, Tanzania - TA2015054 Kigoma Offshore 80m | ecosystem: Environmental > Aquatic > Freshwater > Lake | place: Tanzania: Lake...
CGCCGAGCTCTACCAGCAGTCGCGGCTGCGTCATGACCGGAGCGCGACTGACGTCGGGAGTGGCGAGAAACACCACGTGAACCGGTGACTCGAGCACCGTGCCCCGGGCCTGTCAGACGAATGACCGCACCGTCATCGATGAGAGCCGTGTTGAGCGCCACGAACACCTGGCGTTCGAACGAAGCGACACGGGCCAGGTTCGTCAGCACGGCCTCGGAACGGGTGGCCAGGGCCGAAGAGAGCGTGTCGAATCGAAGGCCAGATGAGCGCTCGTTCAGCCGCGAGAGGCGCGCCGAATAGATGCCGTTGACGAAGACCAGCTCGCCCGCGCACGGACCCGTCAGGCGAACCTCGTCGAGCGCTGCGGGGCGGCGATCGGATGTCTGTGCAGGTGCCGGCGCGAACTGACTCCTCGTGATGGGCTCGACGCTCGTGAAACGCCATGCCTCGTCGCGAAAGGTCGGAAAACCCAACGTCACGAATCGGTCCCACGCCTGACGGCGCGTCGCGCTCAGGGTGTCGTGCCGCGCGAGGTGACGCTCGGCGAGCTGCTCCCACCCGAGGGGGATCCCGCGTGCCGGCGCGACCGTCATGGGCTCACCGTCGCCTCGAGCCAGCCGTACCCGTGCGCTTCGAGCTGCAGCGCCAGCTCCCTGCCGCCCGAGCGCGCGATCCGACCGTCCACCAGCACGTGGACCACGTCGGGCACCACGTAATCGAGAAGCCGCTGGTAGTGCGTGACCAGGACGAAAGCGCGGTCCGGCCGTCTCATCCCGTTGACGCCGTGTGCGACGGTCTTCAGAGCGTCGATGTCGAGTCCCGAATCGGTCTCGTCGAGCACGGCGAGCCGTGGTTCGAGCACGGCCATCTGGAGAATCTCGTTCCGCTTCTTCTCTCCACCGGAGAAGCCCTCGTTGACCGGCCGGCCGAGCATGGCCTCATCCATCCCGAGCGCCGCCAGCCGGTCGCGCACGAGCGCCATGAACTCGACGGCGTCCAGCGCCTCCTGACCCCGGTGGGCGCGTACGGCGTTGAGGGCGGCCTTCAGGAAATAGGTGTTGTTGACGCCAGGAATCTCCACCGGGTATTGGAACGCCATGAAGACGCCGGCGCGGGCGCGCGTCTCCGGATCCATGGCCAGCAGATCCTCTCCCTCGAAGGTGATGGCACCCGCGGTGACCTGGTAGTCGTGGTGGCCCGCCAGAATCCGGGCGAGCGTGCTCTTTCCGGAGCCATTCGGCCCCATGATGCCGTGGACCGTCCCCGCCTCGACCGTCAGACTGACTCCGCGCAGGATCTCGCGTCCATCCACCCCGGCGTGCAGGTTCGTGACCGTCAACATGGTGCGCCCGGCCCCTTCATCATCCGACGCTGCCCTCGAGGCTGACGCTCAGCAGCTTCTGCGCTTCGACGGCGAACTCCATCGGCAGCCGCCGGAACACGTCTTTGCAGAAGCCGCTCACGATCAGGTTGACTGCATCCTCGCCGGACAACCCTCGTTGACGGCAGTAGAAGATCTGGTCCTCGCCGATCTTCGACGTCGACGCCTCGTGTTCGACCCTCGCGCTGCTGTTCTTGATCTCGAGATAGGGAAACGTATGAGCGCCGCATCGGTCCCCGATGAGCAGCGAATCGCACTGTGAGTAGTTGCGGGCGCCACGCGCACGCTTGGCGATCTTCACGAGCCCCCGATAGGTGTTCTGGCCCCGACCGGCCGAGATCCCCTTCGAGACGATCGTGCTCCTGGTATTGCGGCCCAGATGGATCATCTTCGTGCCAGTGTCGGCTTGCTGCCGGTGGTTGGTCATGGCGACCGAGTAGAACTCGCCGACCGAGTTGTCGCCGATGAGCAGGCAGCCCGGATACTTCCATGTGATTGCCGAGCCCGTCTCGACCTGGGTCCACGTGATCTTCGCGTTGACGCCCTGGCACGCGCCCCGTTTGGTCACGAAGTTGTAGATGCCCCCGCGGCCTTCTTTGTCCCCGGGATACCAGTTCTGGACGGTCGAGTACTTGATCGTCGCGTTGTCGAGCGCGACCAGCTCGACGACCGCAGCGTGCAGCTGATGCTCGTCGCGCATCGGTGCGGTACAGCCCTCGAGATAGCTGACGCTCGATCCTTCATCGGCCACGACCAGGGTGCGCTCGAACTGGCCCGTCTCGCGCGCGTTGATCCGAAAGTAGGTCGACAACTCCATCGGACACTGGACGCCCTTGGGAATGTAGGCGAACGATCCGTCGCTGAAGACTGCCGAGTTCAGCGTCGCGAAGAAGTTGTCGGAGTACGGCACGACAGTGCCCAGATAGCGCCGCACGAGCTCCGGCTGCCGCTGCACGGCCTCGGAGAAGGAGCAGAAAATGATGCCGAGCGCCGCCAGCTCCTCCTTGAAGGTCGTGGCCACCGAGACGCTGTCGAAGACGGCGTCCACGGCCACACCCGAGAGCCGCTTCTGCTCCTCGAGCGGAATGCCGAGCTTCTCGAACGTCCGCCGAATCTCGGGGTCGACCTCGTCGAGACTCGTCAAGGCCGGCCGCGGCTTGGGCGCGGCGTAGTAGATGATGTCCTGGTAGTCGATCGGCCCGTACGTGATGTTGGCCCACGTCGGTTCCCGCATGGTCAGCCACGTGCGATAGGCCTTCAGCCGCCAGTCGAGGAGCCAGGACGGCTCGCCCTTCTTCGCCGAGATCAGACGAATGATGTCCTCGCTCAGGCCTCGAGGCACGTGTTCCTGCTCGATATCGGTGACGAAGCCGTACCGGTACTCGCGCGTGGCCAATTGTTCGATGGTTTCGGTGGACCTGCTCATGAAGACGCTCCAGGCACCAGCGGGCGCGGGGGCTGCGGTCTGTCCGTGGCGTGCCCACGACCGGACGGCGTTTCGGCGCTGAACGAGGCGCCGCACCCGCACGTGCTCGTGGCCTGTGGATTGGTGACCACGAATCCCTTGCTGAGGAGGCTCGTGTCGTAGTCGAGCACGACGTCCTCGAGTAGTCGCAAGCTCTTCGGGTCGACGAAGACCTCGGCGCCCCCGGGCCCCGTGAAGAGAACGTCGGTGGGACGCGGGGTGGTCTCCCAGGCGAACACATACTCGAAGCCCGAGCAGCCTCCGGCCTTGACCGCCAGCCGGAGCGCCCGTTCGCCGCGCCCTCTACGCGCCAGCATCCGGCGAATGTGATCCGCGGCGCGCTCGGTGATGTCAATCATGCCGTTCGCCTTCCATCGGGGCCACACGGTGGTGGCAGTCGTGAGTTGCGGGCGGCGCCGCGTCTCATGGCCAGGCCACGGGACTGCCCGCACCCGTGCAAACGTGTGTAGGGGCGCGGTGTCGGGCCCCAACGGGACGGATTGACCGAGCGGCTGGAGCCGGACGCAGAGGCCGCCAGGTGTGCTCACCGGCGTGCGAAGAGAGGGGAGGACCCATGGTCGCACAATCTCCGACCAATTAAGTCCTAGATTAGCATGAACGCGTTGGCGGTGCGAGCTCAGCTGTCGGACGCTTCGTCAGAGGGCGGGCGTTGCGCGGAGCCCCCCAGTCCCCGCTGGCCGTCGATCAGAGCCGGGACGACCGCGGCTAGCCCTTCCCGTTGCTCATCGACGACAGGAAGTCGGAATTGGTCTTTGTCTTGGCCATCTTCGAGAGCAGCAGCTCCATGGCTTCGACTGGCGAGAGGGGCGTCAGGACCTTTCGGAGGATCCACACGCGGTTGAGGTCTTCCTTGGGCAGCAGGAGCTCTTCCTTGCGCGTGCCGCTCTTCAGGATGTCGATCGAGGGGAACACGCGACGATCGGTGAGCTTGCGATCCAGGTGGATCTCGAGGTTGCCGGTGCCCTTGAACTCCTCGAAGATCACTTCGTCCATGCGCGATCCGGTATCGACGAGGGCCGTCGCCATGATCGTCAGCGAGCCGCCTTCCTCGATGTTGCGCGCGGCGCCGAAGAAGCGCTTCGGCCGCTGCAGGGCGTTGCTGTCCACGCCGCCCGAGAGCACCTTGCCGGAGGGCGGGACGATCGTGTTGTAGGCCCGCGCGAGGCGCGTAATCGAGTCGAGCAGGATGACCACGTCCTTCTTGTGCTCGACCAGGCGCTTGGCCTTCTCGATCACCATCTCGGCGACCTGCACGTGGCGCTGTGCGGGTTCGTCGAAGGTGGACGAGATCACTTCGCCTTGCACCGACCGCTGCATGTCGGTGACCTCTTCGGGCCGCTCGTCGATGAGCAACACGATGAGGTACACCTCGGGATGGTTCCGGGTGATGCTGTTGGCGATGTTCTGGAGCAGCATCGTCTTGCCGGTCCGCGGCGGCGCGACGATGAGGCCGCGCTGCCCCTTGCCAATCGGCACCATCAGATCCAGCACGCGCGCTGAGAGGTTTTCGGCGTCGGTTTCGAGCGCGATGCGATTCTGGGGGTAGAGCGGGGTCAGGTTCTCGAAGAAGACCTTTTCACGCGCCTTCTCCGGCGGCTCGAAGTTGACGGCCTCGACCTTGATCAGGGCGAAATAGCGCTCGCCGTCCTTCGGGGGCCGGATCTGCCCTGAAACGGTGTCTCCCGTGTGCAGATCGAATTTGCGGATTTGCGACGGCGACACGTAGATGTCGTCGGGCCCCGGCAGGTAGTTGTAGTCGGGCGCGCGCAGGAACCCGAAGCCGTCCGGGAGTGTCTCGAGCACGCCCTCGGAGAAGATGAGGCCGCTCTTCTCGGCGCGGGCTTTCAAGATCTCGAAGATGAGCTCCTGTTTGCGCATGCCGGTCGCGCCCGGCACGTCGAGCTGCTTGGCGATCTTGGTCAACGCGCCGACGCTCATGTCCTTGAGCGTCGCCAGATCGATGCGGCCGATCTTTTCTGGAGGCGCGGTGGCGGTTACGGGTTGCGGCTGCTCGCCAGTCTGCTGATCAGTATCCACAGGTCGTCCATTCCTTCGGCCGTGACTGCCGAGACCGGCAGCACGGGGTCGTCGAACACGGATTGAAGCTCGCTCAGGGCGCGGATCCGTTGGCCGCGCGCCAGCGTGTCGATCTTCGTGGCCACGACCGCCGCCCGTTGGACGGTCGACCGGAGCCACGCCCAGGCCTGGCGATCGCTCGCGAGTCCGGGATGTCTGGCGTCCACGAGGAGGAGCGCCCCGATGGACGCCAGCGGACGCGCGAAGTACTCGCGCGTCAACGTGGCGAACTCGTCCGCGGCGTCACGGCCGCCGCGGGCGTACCCGAACCCCGGCAGGTCCACAAGGAGCAACGGGCTCGCCGACCCTCGCCTGACGCGATACAGGTTGGCCAGCCGCGTCTTGCCGGGCTGGCGGCTCGTTCTGGCCAGTCGGCGCCGGACCAGCGCGTTGATCAGACTCGACTTGCCGACGTTCGATCGCCCCACCAACGCAACCTCCGGCAGGCTTCCGTCGGGGAGATCGGCGGCTGTCGCGGCGCTCGACACGAACTCGGCGGTGATCTTCAAGGCATGTGGGCGCGCGTCTGCTGCGGGCGCGCCGGGGCCCCCTCAGTGTGTGATGGTGTCGTCGGGCATCGCACTCTCGTCCGTGGTCTGCGCGTCAGCCGGCAGTCGACCGGCCAGCGGCTCGGCGAGCGCGATCTTCAGGACCTCGTCCATGGTTTGCACCATGTAGACGTTTAGGGTGTCGAGGACGTTCTTGGGAATGTCGGCCAGGTCTTTCTCGTTGTCTTTCGGGAGGATGAGGTTCTTGACGCCGGCGCGATGCGCTGCGAGGACCTTCTCCTTCACGCCGCCAATCGGCAGGACCTTGCCGCGCAGCGTGATCTCGCCCGTCATGGCCACGTCCTTGCGGACCGGGACGCGCGCCAGCGCCGAGACGAGGGCGGTGGCGAGCGTGATGCCCGCTGAGGGCCCATCCTTGGGGATGGCGCCTTCCGGGACGTGCACGTGGACGTCGGTCTTGCGGTTGAAGTCCTTCGGGATGCCGAGCTCCTCGGCCTTGGCCCGCACGTAGCTCATGGCGGCCTGTGCCGACTCCTGCATCACGTCACCGAGCTTGCCGGTCAATGTCAGATGGCCCTTGCCGGGCATGAGCGTGGCTTCCGTCACGAGGATCTCCCCGCCGACCTCGGTCCACGCCAGGCCGGTCGCGATGCCGATCTCGTTCTTCTCCTCGGCCATCGTGCTGCGGTAGCGCGGCACTCCCAAGTACTGCGTCACCTGCTCGGCGGCGATCTCCTCCTTGTAGCTCTTGCCTTCGACGACGACCTTGCGGGCGACCTTCCGGCAGATCGACGAGATCTCGCGTTCCAGGTTCCGCACGCCCGCCTCACGCGTGTAGCGCTGGATGATCGTCTGGAACGACTCGTCGGTGAAGGTGATGTTCTCCTGGGTCAGGCCGGCGCCCTCGATCGCCTTGGGCGCGAGGAACTTCCTGGCGATCTCGATCTTCTCGAGTTCGGTATAGCCGGCCAGTTGCAGCACCTCCATCCGATCCCTGAGCGCCTGCGGAATCGTGTGCAAGACGTTGGCCGTGCAGATGAACATCACGTTCGACAGGTCGTACTCGACGTCGAGGTAGTGGTCGAGGAACGTGCTGTTCTGTTCCGGATCGAGGACCTCGAGGAGCGCCGCCGACGGGTCTCCGCGGAAGTCCATCGACATCTTGTCGACTTCGTCCAGCAGGAAGACCGGATTCATCGTGCCGGCCTTCTTCATCATCTGGATGATCTGGCCCGGGAAGGCGCCGATGTAGGTGCGCCGGTGGCCGCGGATCTCGGCCTCGTCTCGAACGCCGCCGAGCGAGAGCCGAACGAACTTCCGGTTCATGGCCCGGGCGATCGACTTGGCCAGCGAGGTCTTGCCCACGCCGGGAGGGCCCGAGAAGGTCAGAATCGTGGCCTTGGGCTTCTTGACCAGGGCGCGGACGGCGAGGAACTCGAGGATGCGCTCCTTGATCTTCTCGAGGCCGTAGTGATCCTCGTGGAGGATCTCCTCGGCACGCTTGAGATCGCGGCTCTCGCGCGTCTTCTTGTGCCAGGGCACGGCGATGAGCCAATCGAGATAGTTGCGCGAGACGGTCGCCTCGGCTGACATCGGCGGCATGGCTTCGAGGCGCTTCAGCTCCTGGACGGCCTTCTCCTCGACGTCCTTCGGCATCTTGGCCTGTTCGATCTTCTTCTTCAGATCGTCGACCTCGTTGCCCTTGTCGTCCTTGCGACCCAGCTCCTTCTGGATCGCCTTCATCTTCTCGTTGAGGTAGTACTCCTTCTGCGCCTTCTCCATCTGCTTCTTCACGCGAGACTGGATGCGGCGGTCGACCTGGAGCTTGTCGACTTCGATCTCGAGGATGCCGGCGATGCGGTTCAGCCGCTCGATCGACGAGATGATCTCGAGCAGGTTCTGCTTCTCGTCGACTCCCACGAGCAGGTGCGCCGAGATCGTATCGGCCAGCTTGCCCGGGTCGTCGACGCGCACGGCGGCGATCATCGCGTCGTAGTGCAGGTTGTTCGAGAGCTTCACGTACTGCTCGAAGAGCGACACCACGCGGCTCATCGTGGCTTCGGCGTCGGCGCTCGACTCTCGCTGCTTCGCGAGCACCTTGACGACGACGCGGTAGAAGCCCTTGTCTTCCTTCCACTCGACCGCCCGGGCGCGATCCACGCCCTCGACGAGCACCTTGATGTTGCCATCGGGCAGCTTCAGGCTCTGCACGACGTTGGCCACGCAGCCCATCGTGTAGATGTCTTCCGGCCGGGGGTCGTCGACCGAAGCGTCGTGCTGCGCGGCGAGGAAAATCCGCTTGTCCTTGAGCAACGCATGCTCGAGGGCGCGGGTGGAGCTGGGCCGTCCGATGACGAACGGCATCATCATGTGCGGAAAGACCACCACGTCGCGCAACGGGACGATGGGCAGTGTTTCGTAGACTTCCAACGAGGACTCCATATGGGATATCGGGTCTTCGGCGCTCGGACTGACGGGGTCGCTTCGGGGCGCGGGGCCGGGTCGGTGTCAGGTCCCCGCCGCTCAGCCGGCTTTCTCGATGAGCGCGATCGGCTTGTCCTTGGCCAGCACGACGTCGCGCGTAATCGTGACTTCCCGCACTTTCTTCTGATTTGGCACCGTGTACATCAGATCGAGCATCAGGTCTTCCATGATCATCCGAAGACCCCGCGCCCCAATCTTGCGCTCGAGCGCCGACTCGGCCATCGCCTCGAGCGCATCGTCGGTGAATCGCAGTTTGACGTTCTCGTATTCGAACAGTTTGACGTATTGCCGCGTAATGGCGTTGCGCGGCTGCGTCAGAATCTGCACGAGCGCCGCCTTGTCGAGCTCGTGCAGGGTGCCGATGACCGGCAGCCGCCCGACGAACTCGGGGATGAGGCCGTATTTGATGAGGTCACCCGGCTCGAGCAGCTCGAGGGTGGTGCCGATGTCGCGTCCCCGCATCGACTTGACGTCAGCCTTGAACCCGAGCGTCTTCTTCCCGACGCGCCGCTCGATCTGCTTGTCGAGCCCGACGAACGCGCCGCCGCAGATGAAGAGAATGTTGGTCGTGTCGACCTGGAAGAACTCCTGGTGCGGGTGCTTGCGGCCGCCTTGCGGCGGCACGTTGGCCACCGTGCCCTCGAGGATCTTGAGGAGCGCCTGCTGGACGCCTTCACCCGAGACATCGCGCGTGATCGACGGGTTCTCGTCCTTGCGGCAGATCTTGTCGACCTCGTCGATGTAGATCACGCCCTGCTGGCACTTCTCGATGTCCCCCCCGGCCGCCTGCAGCAGCTTGAGGATGATGTTCTCGACGTCCTCGCCGACGTACCCGGCTTCGGTGAGCGTGGTGGCGTCGACGATCGTGAACGGCACCGAGAGCAGCTTGGCGAGCGTCTGGGCGAGCAGCGTCTTGCCCGTGCCCGTGGGCCCGATGAGCAGGATGTTCGACTTGGTCAGCTCGATGTCATTGCGGCTGCGCGCCTGCTTCTGGATCTCGATGCGTTTGTAGTGATTGTAGACCGCGACGGCGAGCCGCTTCTTCGTCCGCTCCTGCCCGATGACGTACTCGTCGAGGAACTTCTTGATCTCCTGCGGCGTGGGCAGCGACGAGCGCGTACCGCGGTTCTCGAAGCGATTGTCGTCGGCGATGATGTCGTTGCAGACCTCGACGCACTCATCGCAGATGAACACGGTCGGACCGGCGATCAGCTTGCGAACGTCGTTTTGGTCCTTGTTGCAGAAGGAACACCGAAGGATTTCGGTTTCTCCCGCCTTCTTCACCATGTCCCGCCTTCTCGCTCCGGCCCCGGAGGCCGTCTACGCCCGCTTCCTGATGACATCGTCAATGATACCGTATTCCTTGCCCTGGTCGGCCGACATGATGTAGTCCCGCTCGGTATCTTCCTGGATTCGTTTGATCGGCTGTCCGGTGTGGTACACCAGGATGTCGTTCAGCCGCTCCCGCATGCGCAATATCTCACGGGCCGCGATGTCGATATCGGTGGCCTGCCCCCCCAGCCCGGACATCAAGGGTTGATGAATGACGATCCGGGAGTTGGGCAGGGAGAAGCGCTTCCCCTTGGTGCCCGCCGCCAGCAGCACCGCCCCCATCGACGCGGCCTGACCGATGCAAATCGTCTGGACGTCCGGCTTGATGAACTGCATCGTGTCGTAAATGGCCAACCCCGCGGTAATCGACCCGCCAGGGCTATTGATGTAGAGCTGTATGTCCCGGTCGGGATCCTCGGCCTCGAGGAAGAGCATCTGCGCGATGGCCAGGTTTGCCACCGTGTCGTCGATCGGCGTGCCAATGAAGACGATGCTGTCCTTCAGCAGGCGCGAGAAGATGTCGTACGCGCGTTCCCCCCTGTTGGTCTGTTCGACCACCATCGGCACCAGCTGTAATCGCGGATCTGCGCTCATAGGGCGGTTTGGTCTCTGGCGTTATCGCCCCGGCTGCGTCGCCGAGACGAGGGTCGTGTTCGGTGATCTCCGGCGTGGGACGCCTGACGCGGATATCGCGATCTCAGGAAAAGCTCTCGGGTGGCGAGCGGGGAGGCTACTCGCTCGCGATTGTAGCACGCGCCATCACGTAGTCAATCGCCTTCTCCCGGAGCAGTCCTGATGCTATCCGCGCAAGCCCCCCTTCCTTCTCGAGCGCCGCGCGGACCGCCGCGGGCGTCCGCCCGGACTGGTCCGCAAAACGCGTGATCTCCTGCTCGAGCTCGTGATCGAGCACCTCGAGGCCCTCTCGGCGCGCAATCTGATCGAGCGCCATCGCCCCGCCCACGGCTTCGGTCGCCGCCTGTCGTTGGCTGTCGCGCAGCGCCCGCCAATCGATCCCGGCGCGTCGGGGATCGATCTGCTGGTCCATCAGGCGTCCGGCAAACTCCTCGACCCGGCGGTCGAGCTCGCGGTCCACGAGCGAGGCCGGCACTTCGTAGGGCACCCGAGCCACGAGCTGCTTCATCAGTTGGCCGCGCAGCTCGCGCTCCGCGGTGCGGCGCGCTTCCTGCTCGAGATCGGCGCGGACGCGCGCGCGCAGCGTCGCCAACGTGTCGAACTGTCCGAGGTCTTTCGCAAACTCGTCGTCGAGCTCGGGGACGACGCGGCGCTTGAGCGCCGTGACGGTCACGCGGTACGTCACGGCGTGACCGGCGAGCTCGGTGATGGCGTAATCGGCGGGATAGTGAACTGGAAAGGTCTTGGTCGCCCCCGGCTCCAGGCCGAGCAGCTGCTCATCGAATCCCGGCGGATTCGCCTTCGCCCCGAGCGTCACGTCGACGCCTGTGTGCGTGTCCTTCGCAGTGCCCGGACCGTCGGGCACGGGAGCCTCTGTCCGCTCGCCACCCTCGTTCGCCCTCGGAGCCCGAAACGTCCAGCGGTCGAGGTCCACGGTGAGCGTGTCGCCATCCACCGCCCCACGATCTTCGACCGGATCGAACCGTGCCGCACGGTCACGCAACCGATCGAGGGCCTGGTCGACGGCCGCCTCCTCGACCACGCTCGATGGCCGCCTGAGCGCGAGGGTCTCGAACGAGCCCGGATCGAAGTCGGGCAGCGTCTCGAAGGACGCCGTGAAGGTGAGGGCCTGCCCCTCTTCCACCGAGACGTCGCGGACATCGGGCGTGTCGATGGCCTCGACCCCCGTGTTCCGCATCGCATCCTGGAGCGCTCGCGGAACCATCTCCTGCGCCACCTCGTGCAGGATCTGCTCCTTGAAGCGCTGCTTGATCACGCGGCGTGGCGCCTTGCCGGGACGAAAGCCGGGAATGCGCGCCCGGCGGGCGAGGTCTTCCGTCACCCGCGCAATCTGTGCATCGACGAGATCGCTTGGAATCTCGACGCGGAGGTTCTTTCGCGTCTGATTGATCTCGACCAGGTCGGTTTTCATCCGTGAAGACCTATTTCAAGTGTATCGGCCTATCAGTCGTGCGAGTGAGGGTTAACGGGTCCGCCACGCTCCAGCCGTCAGCCGGCGCTCACGCTCAGCGTGCGAAGTGTGAGCGAAGGCTGTGGTCTGCACTCCGAAGCTCGCGGACCGCCAGGGCGAGCGACGAAAGTGCGAAAGGGGGGAGTCGAACCCCCAAAGCCTTTCGGCTACCGGATCCTAAGTCCGGCGCGTCTGCCAGTTCCGCCACTTTCGCCCGATTGCCGAGCCGGCTGCGGGTCCAGCGTAGCACGTTCGTTCCGCCGGCGGCGACCCGCCGCGCGCGTACCGACCTTGGTGAAAGAACCCCCTGAATGGGCAGCTCCAGCTCGACCATAACGGCCACCGCCGCCCGTGATCGGCCCTGGTCGTCAGACATCCGACCGACGCGGGATGTTCGTCACGAGAGACTCCTCGATGATCCCGCGACGCGTTGCCACGCTGTTGATGGCCCGGCGAGCCGGCACCCGGTAGGCGCGAAGGCCGGCCTCGGCCACGTCAGCGCTACGTTCGTACAGCGCGCTCACGGCATCGGAGGTGGAATTGCTCAAGAGCACCTGGCCACCGCGCCGCGCCAGCGCCACGATCGCGCGCTGCAAACGCTCCTGGTCCGCGGGCCCGAAGCCGGACGCGGTGTAGGCGGTGAAGCTCGCCGTGCGGCTGAGGGGAGCGTACGGCGGATCGATGTACACGAAGTCCCCATGGCCGGCCGACTCCAGACTCTGCAGATACGATCCGTGCTCGAGGCGCACGTTCGCGCTCTGCAGGATGGCGGCGGTCTGCAAGAGCCGCACGCGATCGACGATCCGCGGCCGCGCGTACCGTCCAGCGGGCACGTTGAAGTGTCCGTCGCTGTTCACGCGGAACAACCCGTTATAGCCGGTCCGGTTCAAGTAGATCATCATCGCGGCCAGCTCCGGCGTATACGCGATCGACCCATCCGGCTGGCGCCGGCGTTCCCGACTCGGATTGAATCGCTCGTCCCGGATGGCGTAGTAATGCGAGGCGCCGTGCACCGCATGGCCAGCGGCCAACCCCTCGAGATGGGCGGCGACCTCCTCCACGTGGTCGCGAACCATCGTGTAGCAGCCGATGAGATCAGCATTGGTGTCGACGAGCTCGACCGCGCGATCCCTGAGCCGCCCGGCCGCGTGCAGATCGAAGAACACGGCGGCGCTGCCGACAAACGGCTCGATGTAGCGCCGAAAGCTCGTCGGGTAGAACCGGCGCAGCTCGGGCAAGAGTTGCCGCTTGCCGCCGGCCCACTTGAGCAGCGGCCCCGTCGGGCGTGAGGGGCGAGGGTGCTCGCCGATCGGCCCTGTTCGACGCCACCGAGACGCGCGTGTCCTCGGACGGGCGCGTGCGGATGTCAGACGTTCGGTCTGTGAGGGGCGGCGCTTTGCCACAGGCAGCGCAGATTGTGCACCGAAATGCGCGTTTCGACCGGCTCTCGCACGCTCTGGTTCCATCCACTCCAGGGCCGATAAGACGGTACGGGGCGCCGTGTGGACGTGCGCTCTCACGAAACCGTTGACCTGCCGGTGGTTGTGGCTGGTTGGCGGCACGGCGGTCTGTAAGTGACAGGGCGGAGCTGTCTCCGCGGCCGTGTCCCGCGCGCTCTGGTCGACTCCCGCGATTCATCGCCTCATGCGCACGCTTGCGAGCCTGATCGTCGTCCTCTTGGCGCCCGCGCTCCTGGTGCCACCTCCGGCGCTCTTGCTCGCGACCGGCGAGGCGTCCCAGAGCGGCGAGGGAGTGCCCGCTCCCGAGAGCTACATCATCGGCGCTCAGGATCAACTCTCGATCACAGTGTTCGAGGAACCGGAGCTGACGGGCAAGTACCGCGTCGACAACGACGGCTACTTCTCGTTTCCCTTGCTTGCGCGAGTCCGGGCGGCGGGCCGCACGCTGGCCGAGCTCCAGTCGGAGCTCACCTCGCGGCTGAGCGACGGGTACCTGCGGAATCCACAGGTGCGCGTCGAAGTCGACCAGTACAAGAGCCAGAGCGTGTTCGTGAGCGGCGAGGTTCGCGCTCCGGGGAAGATCGTGATGACGGGCGGATCGCTGACGCTGCTCGAGGCGCTCGCGCAGGCCGGATCCCCGACGACCGCGGCGAGCAACGTCATCACCGTCACGCGCCGTGCCGATCCAACCGCGCCAGGTGCCGAGCCGGTCACCATCCGTGTGAACCGCCGGGATCTCGAGGTGGGGCGGTCCGGTCAAGACGTGGTGCTGCGCGACGGCGACATCATCAATATCCCACCGGCGCAACGCTTCTACATCGCGGGCCACGTGCGCTCGCCGGGCTTCTACGTTCTCGAGCCGGGCATGACCGTGCAGCAGGCGATCGCGCTCTCGGGTGGGCTCACCGAGCGAGGCTCGGACCGCGGTATCACGGCGACGCGTCTGGTCAGCGGGAAAGCCGTCGATGTCTCGGTCAAGCTCGACGATCTCGTGCTGCCCAACGACACGCTGAGCGTCCGCCAGCGGTTGTTCTAGGATTACGTAGGCTCCGCCCACACTGGCTCCCTCGCTCGCTGGGCCGACCCGCGCCGCTCGATCGCGGGCGCGCCGGGCGCGCCGTGAGGCGACGCTGAAACGAAGGGGATGCCGCATCACGGTATCGAATGGCTTGCCCTCCTCCGCTGAACTCCGGGGTAGCCCACGGTCGTCTCGGGATGCTGAAGCCGGCTCATCGCGTGCCATGCGGGTGATGTTCGTCAGTGCGAGCGGAGAACTGGGCGGTGCCGAGCGAAGCCTGCTCGACCAGGCGACGAGCGTGCGCGAGGCGCGCCCGTCCTGGCGTCTGCGTCTTCTTGCGCCGGAGCCAGGACCGCTCGTGTCACAGGCGCGCGCGCTCGGCATCGACACCGAGGTGCTGCCATTTGGCTCGATGGTCTCACGCGTGGGCGAGTCGAAGGCGGGCACGCTCGGCGGGCGAGCACGGCTGGCCCTCGAGCTCGGCGCGGCGAGCTGCCAGAGCCTCGCCTATCTGCGACGGCTCCGATCGACGATTCGCGCCGAAAACATCGAGATCGTCCACACCCATGGGATCAAGGCCCACCTCCTCGGGGCGTGGGCCAATCCGGGTACCGCGGCCATGGTCTGGCACCTGCACGACTACATCGGTCGGCGCGCCGTGACCGCCCCGCTGCTTGGTTGGACCGCCAGGCGGTGTCACGCGATCATCGCCAACTCGCAGAGCGTGGCCGAGGATGCGCGCGAGGCGCTCGCGACCCCGACGCCGGTGGACACCGTATTGAACGCCGTGGATCTCGGGCGGTTTCGACCCGAAGGGCCACAACTCGATCTCGATCGGCTGGCGGGCCTGCCGAAGCCGGCTGGTCCCGCGCTGCGCATCGGCCTCCTGGCAACGTTCAGCCGGTGGAAAGGCCATCTCACGTTTCTCGAGGCCTTCGCGCGGCTCAACGAGCCAACCGCGCGAGCCTATATCATCGGGGGTCCGGTCTATCGGACGACCGACAGCCAGGTCAGCGAGGCCGAGCTTCGCGGACATGCGGCGCGCCTGGGCGTCACCCATCGCCTCGGCTTCACAGGCTTTGTCGCCGAGTCGGCCGCCGCGTTGCGGGCGCTCGACGTCGTGGTCCACGCGAGCACCGATCCAGAGCCCTTTGGTTTGGTGATTGCAGAAGCGATGGCGTGTGGGCGAGCCGTCGTGGCGGCCGAGGCGGGGGGGGCGCGCGAGCTCTTCTCGAGCGGTGTGGACGCGCTCGGGCACCGGCCCGGAGACGTGGCGGGTCTCAGCGCGCGGTTGGACGAGCTGGCGCGTCGGCCGCAGCTGCGGGCCGCGCTTGGCCGCGCCGCACGGGTTACGGCCACGCGCCGGTTCGATCGTGCGCGCCTCGCCGGCGAGCTCATCCCGGTCTACGAGCGTGCCCTGGCCGTTGGAGCGCGCGCGTGAAGCTGCTGCACGTCTACAGCGGCAACCTCTTTGGTGGCATCGAGACAATGCTCGTCACGCTGGCCGGCGCGGCGTCGTCGGCGGCGGGCCTTCACCACGAGTTCGCGCTCTCGTTCGAGGGACGTCTGGCCACCGAGCTACGGCGCGCGAACCGTCCCGTGCACGATCTCGGGCCGGCACGGATTCGCAAGCCAAGCTCCGTGCTCGCCGCTCGCCGGGCGCTCGAAGCGGTTGTGGCGCGAGGCGCCTACGATCGCGTGATCTGTCACGCGCCGTGGAGCCAGGCGTTCTTTGGACCGATCGCCTGCCGCCTGGGCGTGCCGCTCGTGTTCTGGGCGCACGACGCGGCTACGGGGACGCACTGGACGGAGCGTTTGGCGCGCCGCGTCGTGCCAGGTCTGGTCATCGCGACCAGCCGCTTCGTGGCGACCACAGTGTCGCACCTCTATCCCGGCGTACCGACGACGGTCATCCATCCGGCGGTCAGCGGCTTCGGATTGGCGCCGCTCGGAGACATCGCCCGTCGGCATGTCAGGGCTCAGTTCGACACGCTTCCTGAAGACGTCGTCATCGTCCAAGCCAGCCGCCTGGAGGCTTGGAAGGGCCACACGCTCCTGCTCGACGCGCTGGCGCAGCTCTCCGGCGATCCGCGCTGGGTGTGGTGGATCATCGGAGGCGCGCAGCGTCCTGACGAAGAGATCCACCTGATGACGCTCCGCCGCGCCGCGGACCAGAAGGGCGTGGGCCACCGGATTCGCTGGATTGGCCAACGCGACGACGTGCCGCAGGTACTGGCCGCGGCCGACCTGTACTGCCAGCCGAACCTGGCGCCTGAGCCGTTTGGTGTCGTGTTCGTCGAGGCGCTCTCGGCCGGGCTCCCCGTCGTCACCGTCGAACGTGGGGGGGCGTGTGAGATCGTCGACGGCACCTGTGGCGTGCTCGTGCCGCCCGCTGATCCGGCGCGGCTGGCGGCGGCGATCGCGGAGCTGCTGCGCGACGGGGCGAAACGAGCCAATCTGCGCCACGCGGCCCCCGAGCGGGCGCGCCAGCTCTGCGATCCCTCGACGCAGGCTCATCGCCTGCATCAGGCGCTTCTCACGCTGACGCACATGGAGGCCACGGCGTGAGCGCGCCCGCCACGGTCTGGCCCGAGGGTGTCGAGGCGCGCGCTCGTCAAAGCCTCGGTCAGAGCGACGCCGCGATCTACCGAACCGTCCTCGAGCTCCTCGCGCGCCACGGCGCGCTCGGAGGGGATCTCATCGATGTGGGGTGTGGACGCGGCGGCTTTCTGAGCGCCGCCGGCGAGCGGTTCGTGTCACGCGCGGGCCTCGATGCCGTCGCCTACGGCGCGCTGCCGGGAGGGGCGTCCTTTCACGGCGTGAACCTCGAGCTCGAGCCGTGGCCGGTCGCAATGCAGGGGGACGTGGTCGTCGCCATCGAGACGATCGAGCATCTCGAGAACCCGTGGGCCTTCTTCCGATCGCTCGCGGCGCTCACCAGGCCCGGCGGCTGGGTCGTCGTCACAACGCCCAATCAGCAGAGCCTGTTGAGCCTGCTCACGCTGATCCTGAAGGGCCGATTCTCGGCTTTCCCGGATGAGCAGTTCCCCGTGCACAAGACGGCGCTTCTTGCAAACGATCTTCAGCGCGGCGCCCGGAGCGCCGGCCTCGAACCGGTGGAGGTCGCCTACACCGCGCACGGCCGCCTCCCCCTTCTGGCGTGGCACTACCCGCGCTGGTGGGCCCGCCGGTGGTCGCACTGGTGGTCGGACAACGTTGTCCTGCTGGCGATGAAACCGGTATGAGCCACTCCGACTCACCACGCCCGCCGCGGTGGACGACCTTCGTCCCCACTCGCCGACGCACCGCCGCCCTGATCTGGCGAAGCCTCCCCGAGGAACTGGGCGGCCTGCTCATCGCGTGCGAGCGCGAATACGTGAGTGTGCACGAAGGCTGGCCAATCCCGCGGGATTACGCCTACGAGGCGCTGCTTCGTCACGCGCTCCGGCCGGGCGCCACGTTCGTCGACGTGGGCGCTCACAGCGGGTTCTTCACGCTCCTCGGGGCGCACTTCACCGGGCCTACGGGGCGGGTGGTTGCGGTCGAAGCCGATCCGCACCAGTGCACGCTGCTGCGGCAGAACCTCGATCGTAACCGGCTCTCGACGGTCCTGCTCGTACCGGCGGCTGCCGCGGCCTCCGTTGGTGCCGCCGGGTTCGTTGCCGACCCCGTGGCCGGCCCAGACGATATCCTCCTTGGCGAGCGCAGGGTGATGGTGGCCGCCCGTCCGCTCGATCTCGTCTTGGACGAGCTCGGTATTGGCACCCCGTCGCTCCTCAAGATGAACATCGGCGGCGGTGAGGCGCAGGCAGTCGTGGGGTTGGAGCGCCGGCTGACGGCCGGCTTGATCGACCGGCTGCTGGTGGATCTCCATCCCGAGCCGCTCGAGCGCGAAGGCACGTCGGCTTCCGAGCTCGTCGAGGCGTTTCGGCTCTTCGGGTACTCGGTCTGGCAAGTCGGACACGTGCCCCCTGGCGCACCCATGCCAACGGAGGGGGATGTTCGGGCCTTGCTGACCCCGCTCGAGCCTGGCGTCGATCCGGGTACCAGACCGCGCGTGTGGCTCGTCCGCGAGGGATTGGACGTGCTCGATCCCCGACGCCGATCACACGCGTTTCAGGTTCGTTAGCCGGGAACGGAACGGCATTCATTCCTTCGTCCGATCCCGCTTCAGCCGTGACCCGCGCTCTCTTCGTGAACTCGGGGATGCTCGGCCACCGCTCGGTGGCAGCGCTCCTGCGCAGCAGCGCCGAGCGCATTGCGGATCTTCAGGCCACGCATGTCGATCTGTCGCAGCCGCTCTCGATGCCCGAGCGGATCCTGCGCCGGGCTTTCGCGCTGCCGCTTCTGCCGACGAGCGGTCGATGCGCGAACCTGGACCTGCGACGCTGGCGCCTCGAATGGCATGTCGGCCTGCTCGCGCGCCGGCGCATCGCGGACGCCTGGCGTGGCGGCGGGCCGTTCGACGTCCTGCACTTTCATACGCAGGCGACGGCCTACGCGAGTCTCCCGCGGATGCGCACAACGCCGGCCATCGTCTCGATCGACGCCACCCAGCAGCTGGCCCGGGACGAGATGACCTCGACGCTTAGCCGGATGTCCTACGGCCCGAACGCCGCGCGTGACGGCCGCGTGTTTCGGGCTGCAGCGGCCATCACGGCGACGTCGACGTGGGCGGCGCGGAGTCTCGCCCGTCACTACCCGGCGAGTGCGTCGAAGGTGGCGGTGCTGCCGTATCCGGTCCGTCCCCTGGGGGACGCGTCGTGGATCGCCGAGCGAGTCGAGCGATCGACGGCTCGCCCCACAGCGCTCTTCATCGGCGGCGACTTTCCCCGTAAAGGCGGTGAGGACCTGCTGGCCGCGTGGACGGACGGTCGCCTGTTCGACGTGTTGACGCTCGATCTCGTCACCGATTGGCCGCTCGGCACGCGCGCGCTGCCCCCGGGTGTGCGCGTGGTGCGCGGCATCGCCCCGCACACGCCGGCCTGGCGGGCCCTCTGGCGAGCGGCGGATCTCTTCGTGATGCCCAGTCGCCACGAGGCGTTCGGCATGGTGTACCAGGAAGCTGCGGCGGCCGGGCTGCCCGTCGTCGCCACGCGCATCAACGCCGTACCCGAGATCGTCGAGGACGGCGTGACCGGACTTCTCGTCGAGCCCGGGGACCTCGCGGCCCTCGCTGCGGCCTGCCGCGCGCTCGCCGGCTCGGCCGATCGCCGGCGTCAGATGGGCGCCGCCGCACTGGATCGCGCGCGGTCGCTCTTTGGGCTGGACCGGTACGCGGCCGAGCTCGAGCGGATTATCACGGCTGCCGTCACATCCCCACGTCCCCGATGTCTTTGAACCGCACTGATCGTCGCGGGTCGTCGCCGGCTGAGACCCTGGAGCCGTCGGCACCCGACGCCCTCTTCGCTCTACCGCTGTCGGAGGAGGACTGGGCGATCTTCGACCGCTTCGACCGAGGCCCGGTCGAGGCGCCGCCGGCAGACGGGGGAGAGTCAGCCGCCGACCCTACGTGGGACGTGGACGCACCCGCGCCCGAAGCCTCGGCCGCCGCTCAGGCCGAGGCCGAAGCCGACCGATGGCGCGTCTGGCCGCACGGGCTTGTCGAGTGGTTCGCGATTGCTCAGACCGCGATTCCGGCGCTGCTCTTTCTGCCGGGCAGCCAAGCCGTCCGGTTGCCGATTCGCATGGGGGTCTACGGACTCGCGCTCGCCGGACTGGCGCTCTGGTGGCTGCGCGGTCCACGAATCACCGCACGACATCCGGCCGACCGGTGGCTGTGGTTGGTCGCGGCCTGGCTCGCCATCATGGTGTTCCACCCGTTGACGAGCAGCACGTCTGGCGGCATTGCGCAGACGGCGCTCTATGTCGCGGTGTTCTCGGCGTGCCTCTGGACGCCGGCCTCTGTTCACGGCCGATCCGCGCTCGTGCGCGTCCTGGCGATTCTGCTCGTCTGCAACGGGCTGAACGCCCTGGTCGGCATCCTCCAGGTCTACGACCCCGATCGCTGGATGCCGCCCGAGCTGTCGTTTGCGTTCACGCAGAACCGGAACGCGCTTGATGCGGCCACCTATGTCGGTGCCGACGGACGTCGGATCGTGCGACCCCCGGGTCTCTTCGACACGCCTGGCGCGGTGTGCGGACCAGGCACCGTCGCCGCGGTGTTGGGCCTTGTGTTCGCGCTCGAGCCCTTCAAATGGTGGCAGCGCCTCGGGGCGCTCGGCCTCTCGGGCGCTGGCCTCGCGGCGATCTATTTGAGTCATGTCCGCGCCAACTTCGTCATCACGATCGGGATGATGCTGGTCTACGGCGTCCTGCTCGTGCTCCAACGCCGGCCGCGGCGTGCCTCGCTCTTTGCGGGATTGTGTGCCGCGCTGCTCGTGGGCGCCTTCCTCGGATCGTCGCTGCTCGGGGGCGAGTCGATCGCCGAGCGCTTCTCGACGCTACTCGACGAGGATCCACGCACGGTCTACTACAACAATCGCGGCAACCAGCTGGCCACGGGCTTCAGCGAGCTCTCGGCCTCCTACCCCCTGGGCGCCGGGCTGGCGCGGTGGGGCATGATGCGGAACTACTTCGGCGATCCCTCGAATCTCGAGTCGACGGCGCTCTGGGCCGAAGTGCAGCCCACGGCGTGGGTCATCGATGGGGGTCTCGTGCTGGTGGCGCTGTACGGCCTCGCGCTCATAGCCGTCGTCGGACACCAGTGGCGGCTGGTGCAGCGCCTTCCTGATCCGGACGATCGGCTGTGGACCGCGGCGGTCATGGCGGTCAACGCGGGCACGATCGCGCTCGTGTTCAGCTTCGTGCCGTTCAACACCCAGGTGGGTCTGCAGTTCTGGTTCCTCGAGGGCGTGCTGCATGGCGCCCTGACGAGCCGCGCCGAGGGTGACCAGTGACGCGGCCCTGGCTGCTCGTGGCGGGCGACCTCACGCCCCTCGGAGGCATGGACGCGGCGAATCACGCCTTGGCCCGGTACCTCGGTGAGCGGGGCACCGAGGTCCACGTGGTGACGCACCGCGCGTGGCCCGACTTGCGGGCGCTGCCCGGCCTGACGCTGCACGAAGTCTGGCGGCCATTTGGTCATCACGTGCTGGGGAGCCCGCTGCTCGCCTGCACCGGACGGCGCGTCTGTCGTGACGTGGCCGCCCGCCGAGGGGTCGTCGTGGCCAACGGCGGCAACTGCGACATCGGCGGGGTGAACTGGGTCCACTACGTGCACGCAGCGCACACACCAGAGGTGCGGTCGACCCCGAGTCGGCGCGCCAAAGCGCGGTATACCCATCGACGCGACCTCGCGGCGGAGCAGACCGCTCTCAGGCGGTCGCGACTCGTCATTTGCAACAGCCGCCGGACGGCGTGCGACGTCATCGAGCGGGTGGGCGTCGATCCGGCCCGCATCGCGGTCATCTATTACGGCTCCGCGCCGGACCGGTTCGGTCCAGTCGCCTCGTCCGAGCGGAGCGCTGCGCGCCACGCGCTCGGCCGATCGAGTGATCGGCCGCTTGTGGGGTTCGTCGGCGCGCTGGGTGATCGGCGGAAGGCGTTCGACGTGCTGTTCGAGTCGTGGGCGGCCATCTGCCGCCGGCCGTCCTGGGACGCGGATCTGCTGGTCGTGGGCGCCGGCAGTGAGCTGGCGCAGTGGCGCGAGCGGGCGAAGGCTGTGGGATTGGCGAGCCGGATCACGTTCCTCGGGTTTCGCCCCGACGTGCCCGCGATTCTGGCGGCACTCGACGCGCTCGTGCATCCCGCACGGTACGAAGCGTATGGACTGTCGGTGCACGAGGCGATCTGCCGGGGTGTGCCCGCGCTCGTGAGCGCATCGGCCGGCGTCGCCGAGCGGTACACAACCGAGTTGCGCGATTTGTTGATTCGCGATCCCGAGGATCCGATGGAGCTCGTCACCCGTCTCTGGCGGTGGCGTGACGGAATCGATCAGGTGCGCGCCCATATCGCCCCGCTCGCCGACCGACTCAGGCGGCGCACGTGGGACGCCATGGCCGAGGAGATCGTCGAGCGGGCGGAGCAGGCGACATGATTCGACAGACCTACCGACTGGCGGCCGACACGTGTGCCGAGCTCGTTTGGCGCCTTCCCTCGTGTGAGCGGCCTTTTGTCGCGTTCGGCGCGCGTGTATGGGGGACACGGGGCGTGGGCCGCTTCTACCGGAGCGTCGCGGCACGCCTCGCCGACCGGATGCGCGAAGCCGGATCGCCGTATCGGTCCGTCGCCGTCCACCATGAGCGCCTGGTCCTCGACGTGACGGAGTTCACGGCCGGGCCGCTCTATTTCGGCGGCGCCGCCTACGAGCCACGCACGGCCGAATGCATGCGAATGTTGCTCCCGCCAGGCGCGACGTTTGTCGACATCGGCGCCAATCACGGCTACTTCACGATGTTCGCCGCGTCGCTCGTCGGCCCTGAGGGACGCGTGTTCGCCTTCGAGCCCAATCCGGCCGTGTTCGCTCAGCTCCAGACGCACGTGGCGCTGAACGGATTCGGGTCGCGTGTCTCAACGCTGCCGTGGGCGTTGGCCGATCGACCCCATCCCTCGGAGAGGCTGTATGTGTCGCAGCTCCGATCGAACACCGGCCTGTCGTCGCTCACCCCGAATGCCGACACCCTCTCGGCGGGCGGCCTTTCCGAAGCCGCCACGATCACGGTGCGGGTGGACGCGTTCGACCACTGGGCCGCCACCCAGGACCTCAGGAAGGTCGACCTCGTGAAGATCGACGTCGAAGGCGCCGAAGCGCGGGTGATCGCCGGTATGGGATCGTCGCTCGACCGCGGGCTCATCCGTGCGGTGGTATGCGAAACGACGTGGGACAGCGAGGCGCATACCACGCTCGTCCGAGCCGGCTATTCGCCGACGCCACTCGACCTCACCGGCGACCTCGTCAACGTGCTCTACACGAAGGACGGTCAGTGACCACGGCGGTTGCCGAGGCGCAGGCGGTGGCCGGCATCGGGTCTTCGGATTTCCAGCCCGTCCACGCGTGCTGGATCTGTGGGGGCCGTCGGCTGAGGCGTTATCACGAGCTCGTGCTCGACTTCGGACCGTACGCCGTCCAGGATCCCGGGCTCCATGCCTATTCGGGAAAGACGGCGTGGCTGGTGCGATGCGCACGTTGCGGCTTCGGGCAACCGGAGGCGCTTCCAACGCTCCCGGGCTTCTTCGATCGGATGTACGACCAGCGGTGGTCGCTCGACTGGATCGAGGCCGAGTTCGAAGCCACCTACAAGGACTTCATCTTCGACCGCATTCTCTCCTCGCTCGAGCGCCGGATGCGACCGGGACGGCTGCTCGACATCGGGGCGCACGCCGGACGATTCATGCATCTGGCGATGGCGCGAGGATGGGCGGTCGAAGGTCTCGAGCTGAACGAGCGCACGGCCGAGTGCGCGGCGCGTCGGACCGGCCGGCCCGTCCATCGTGTGAATGCGCGGACGCTCGCGCTCGCCGAGCACCGGTTTACGGCTGTGACACTGACCGACGTGCTCGAGCACATTCCGGACCCGGTCCCGCTTCTGACACACGTCGCGCGCCTGGTCGAACCCGGCGGCTGGATGGCTGTGAAGGTGCCGAGTGGGGCGAGCCAGTGGCGGAAGGAGCAGCTGCGTGCGGCGCTCTTGCCAGGCCGAAGGGCGTCGCTGGCGGACAACTTCGTGCACGTGAACCACTTCACGCCGCGCTCGCTCACCCTGGCTCTCGAGCGCGCGGGATTTGCCAAGGTCATCGTTCGAACCGCGCCGCCCGAGTTCCTGCCCTGGCGGTCCGCTCGTCTGCGGCATGGCATGGCGAACCTGACGCGGCTCGCGGTGTACGGCCTCGCCCGCCTCCCGGGTGCGGTGAAGACGCCGCTCGCGCTCCACCTGCAGGCGTATGCGCAGGCGCCGGATCGCGCGCAGGCTGCGGCATGAGTCGAATCCGCAAGGCGATGATCGCCGCCTCGTTCGGCTACATGCAGTACGGGCTCGCGCTCGTGACGGGCTTGGTCCTCGTGCCGCTCGTGCTGCATCACGTCGGACCGCGCTCGTACGGCCTGTGGCTCGCGAGCGGCGAGCTGCTCGGCTACGCCGCCACGGCCGACCTCGGCGTGCTCGGTGTTTTGCCGTGGCTCTTCGCGGAGGCCGACGGGCGTCGAGACCGCGACCTGATGCGCCGGTTGCTCGCCAACGGCTTGCTGGTCGGTAGTGTGGTCGGCGTCGGGTTTGCACTATTCGTCACAACGCTGTGGCACCTGCTCCCGACGACCGTCGGTCTGGGTGCCGAGGACCAGGCGTCTCTGCGAGCGCCCCTCGCGCTATTGGTCGTGGCGACCGTGATCGCCTTGCCATTCAAGGTGTTCAGCGGTCTTCTCGCCGGTCTCCAAGACGTGCGGTTCAATGGCCGGCTCGCCGTAGCACAAGCAGCCGCCGGCGTCGTCGTGACCCTCGTTCTGCTCGGGCGTGGCCATGGACTGCTCGCGTTGAGCGCCGGGTCGGTCACCTCGCTCCTGGTCGTCTCGAGCGGCACCTTCTTGCGCGCCCGACTGCTCGCCCCCGACCTCTTCAGGGGCTGGCCACGGCCCACCTGGACCGCCCAGCGCGACCTGCTCGTGAACGGCACGGGTGTCTGGCTGGGCGGCTTTGGATGGCAGCTGCTGTCGGCGAGCAACGGTCTCGTGATGACGAGCCTTGGTCGTCCGGAGTGGGTCGCCGTCTATGCGTGCTCCGCGAAGCTCAGTGCGATGGCCACGCAGCTTGCCTGGGTCATCCCGGACGCCGGGCTCATCGGGCTGGCACAGGTGAACGGCGAGCGCGACGGTGCCGCGCGGATGGGCGCACTCGTTGTGATGATGCTTCGTCTGCACCTTCTGCTGGCCGGCGGCGCGACCTGTCTGCTCCTCGCCGTGAATCCGACCTTCGTCTCGCACTGGGTGGGCTCATCGCTCTTCGGCGGTTCCCCGTTGAACGCGCTCCTCTCCGTCGCGATCGTCACTTCCTCATTGGTCCACGGCCTGCTGGCGGCGGTCTCGGTGCTCGGCCGCCGCCTGCCCGCAGGCCTGCTGACACTCGCCACGGGCCTGGCGCAGATCGGAGGCGCCTGGGTGCTCGGCCGCGTCTTCGGTCTTCCGGGGATCGCTGCCGCGGCGATTCTCGCGGCCGCGTTCGTCGCCGTGCCAGCCGGCGTCCGGCTTCTCCGGCCGGCGCTGACGATGAGTCTGATTTCGCTGTGGCGGGGCCTCGTGTGCCCGTGGGCCGTGCGCGCAGCACCGCTCGCTTTCGCGGCCGGACTGGTGGGCCTCGGGTATCAGCGGCTCGCGGTGCCGATCACCATCGCGCTCACCGTGGCGATCGGCGGGGCGTATCTGTGGCAGATGCGGCCGCTCTACGCCGGCCTGCCCGCCGATCCGCGCGTGACGCGTTGGCTGACGTCGCTGCGGATACTCCCGGACCGACCAGCGGCTACCGCCGAGCAGATGTGACCTTCGCGGCGAAGCGCAGACTCTCATCATGGATCGTCAGGTCGACTCCCAGACGCGCACGCACTGGCACATCGTGACCGGGGAGTATCCGCCACAGCCTGGCGGCGTCAGCGACTACACACGGCTCGTGGCTTCGGGGCTCGCAGCCGCGGGTGACCTCGTAGATGTCTGGACACCGTCGGACGACCAGGTGCACGAAGAGCAGCGCGGCGTGGTCGTCCATGCGCTGCCCGATCGCTACGGTCCGCGATCGCTCACAGCGTTGACGCGTCGTCTCCGCACCGCACCGCGGCCGCGCCGCGTGCTCGTGCAGTACGTGCCACACGCCTTCGGCTGGAAGGGCGCGAACGTTGCTTTCAGCGCGTGGCTTCGAGCTCTGGCGCCCGAACCGACGTGGGTCATGTTCCACGAGGTGGCGTATCCCCGCAGCCACGATCAGACGTGGCGACGCCGGGCCCTCGGCTACGTCACCCACGGCATGGCGGCGCTCGTGGCCGGAGCCGCCGAGCGCGTGTTCGTGTCGACCCCCGCCTGGACCGCGCAGGTGCGCCAGTGGTGTCGACCGGGAACGCCGATCACCTGGCTCCCCGTACCGAGCGCCGTCCCGGTCAGGACCGGCAACCATGCCGAGATCCAGAGGGCGGTTGGGCAGGGGCGGCCGATCGTCGGGCACTTCGGCACGTGCGGCGCACTCATCACGCCCGGGCTCTTCGACGCGCTGCACCAGATCGCCCAACGGACGGAGGCGAGATTTTTGCTTTTTGGCCGAGGAACCGACCTTGCCGCGAGCCGAGCCGTGCGCGAGTGGCCCGCCCTTGCCGGCCGGCTCGTCGCCGCCGGCACGCTCACACCCGCCGAGATCTCACGTCACCTGGCCGCCTGCGACGTCATGCTCCAGCCGTTTCCCGATGGTGTGACCGGTCGTCGCACCAGTGTCATGGCGGCGCTGGCTCATGGCCGCCCTGTGGTGACGACGGCCGGACGGTTGACGGAGCCACTGTGGCAGACGTCGCAAGCCGTGCGGCTGGCGCCAGCCGGCGATGCGTCAGCGCTCGCCGCCGAGGTCATCACCCTACTGGACGACCCAGCCGAAGCGCGGCGCGTCGCTCGAGACGCGCGGGCGACCTACGAGCAGTGGTTCGACCTGCGTCACACCATCGCCGCGCTCCGAGCGCCAGAGCAGATGCTCACGGCGCAACATACGACAGCCGATCACTCACCGCTCGACCCGGTGCCCGCAGCGACCTCGAACACCGCTGCGGTCGAGACGCGGCCGGCCGGGCGCCGATCACAGATCTCCTCATGTCTGTACCTGTCACACCGCTCCTGACCATCGTCATTCCGACCTTCAACAATCGGCCCGTCCTGGCGCAGTGTCTCGCGAGCTGGCAGACACACGCGACAGGCGCACCGATCGAGATCATCGTGGTCGAGGATGGCTGCCAGGACGACACCGCGCGCTACCTCTCGACCCTGGCCGATACCACCTGGGGGCGCGCCCACCTTCGGTGGCTTCATCAGAGCGACCTCCACGAGCTGCGATGCACCAATGCCGGCCTGCGCGAAGCCCGAGCGCCGATCGTCATGGCATGGCAGGACGACATGTTCCTGCGCGTGCCTTGGCTCGTCACCGAGATCGTGCGCGCATTCGACCGCTATCCAGATCTGGGACTGCTCTGCCTCAGCCGAGGCCTGAACTGCCTGCCGTTCGACGAGCCGATTCGCACCTGGGAGGATTTGCACGACACGCGGCGCCTCCAGAGCACTATTGGCCCGCGCTTCTTCAACTGGTTCCGCCTGCAGGAGGTCGACGGCGTCATCCGGCCCTGGGTCGTGCGGTGGGCCTGCATCGACGCGGTTGGTCCGCTGGACGAAGCGTTCGTTCCGACCGAGTACGACGAGACCGATCTCGCGTTTCGCCTCCGCGAGCGCGGATGGCGGACCGCTACGCATGGATACGAGCGCCTGGGCGCCTACCACCATCTGGGCAGCACGACGCTCGGCACCCTCTCCGAGGCGTACAAGGCACGCGTGCTCCGAAACGGCCGCCTCTTTCACGAGCGGTGGGATCGCACGATCCGCGAAGGGTCGGCCCGCGTGCGCACCTACTGGTGGCGGCCACTCACGGCCGAGAGCCTCACGTGGACGATCGGTCGGGCGGTCAAGGCTGGTGTCGCACGCCGTCCCGATCGGGCTCCTCAGGACGCTCCGGCGGCCTCGGACGCTGGAATCGAAGGACGGCCATCGATGCTGGTGTCAGGGCGATGATCGCCACGCTCGGTCACGTCGTCGGCGACGCCCTGGGTCGCAGCAGCGCGCCCATGCGGGTGCTACAGAGCGCGTACGGATGGTGTCTGGCGAAGGCGTACACCGAACGCGGACTCCCCTGGCACGTCAACGGCGAGCCGTTCCGCATCGATCCTCGGGTCCGACACTTCCTTCCGCACGAGAACGAGCCGGCGTTGTTCGATTTCCTGCGAGCGCACCTCCGGCCGGGTGACCACGTGCTCGACATCGGTGCCTTCCTCGGCACCTACGCCGTCCTGTCCGCGCGGCGCGTCGGTCCGGCCGGCAAGGTCATTGCCGTCGAGCCGTCGCCGACGACGTTCGCGATCTTGAGGCGTCACCTCGAGATGAACGGCTGCCGTCCTCCGCAGGTCGATGCACGACGGGCGGCCGTCGGCGGCGAGACGGGACAGACGACCTTGCTCGTCTTCGACGAGGAACCGTATCGCAACATGGTGGCGCCGGAGCCGGCGGACGGGATGCCAGTCGACCGAGTCACCGTGGAGACGCTCTGCGAGACCTGGGGTCGACCCCCTGATTGGATCCGCATGGACGTGCAGGGTCAGGAGTTCGAGGTGTTGCGCGGGGCTCGCGAGGTCCTACGAGAAGGACGCACGCGCCTGGTGGTCGAAATGCACCCCGAGCAGTGGCCCGACTACGGCATCACTTCCCGCGACGTGCCCGATCTGCTGGCCGCTCATGGACTGCGTGCCCGGCCGGTCGTTCCCGGTACCGACGCGTTTGGGCAGGGCGCGCATGCGCTGCTTGAGGCGCGGCCGTAGCGGATCGTCGGTGTCGGCCAATCGGTTACCCGGTAGGCCGTCCGACCATCAGGACATCGTGGAAGACAAGTCGGATGTGGCGATGAGACGTGCTCTCCCGACGGCCCCGGCAAGTGGCTATCGCCGCCGGCCGATCATCGAGCGGGCGGGCGAGCGACTGCGGCAGCTGCCCGCTGGCGGCGCGCGCGCCCTCTTGAAACGGGCCTACCACGCGGCGCTCATGTTCCAGACCGGCGGCCGAGGTCTCTTGTGCGAGCTGCCGGGTGGAGAAGTGGTGCGTGCGCTGCCCGAGCACCGCTACCTGTCCTGGAATCGCGCCGAATACGACGCCTTTCGTTCGGTGGTCGTCCCCGGGACGGTGGCGCTCGACATCGGCGCCAACGTGGGGGCGTACACGCTCCTGCTCGGCCATTGGGTCGGCGGGGACGGGACGGTCTTCGCATTCGAGCCGAGCCCAGCGGCCTTCGACGGGCTGTCCCGCCACATCGAGCTGAACGGCTTGTGTGGTGTCGTGCGCCCGCTCCGAACCGCCGTCGGTGCGCAGGAAGGTGCCGCGCCGCTTCGAGTGGACGTGGCGTCCGGCGAAAGCCGACTGGTCGGTCCGACCGAGTGTGCACCTGCGGAGACGAGGGGCCGAGCGCCGGCAACCATCGCCACTCCTGTCACGACGATTGACCGATTCTGCGCGCGTGAGCGCATTCAGCCCTCGTTCGTGAAGATCGATGTCGAGGGCTGGGAGCTCGACGTCTTGCGAGGGGCGCGCGAAACGATCAGACGAGCCTCCGCGCTGGCCCTGTTCGTCGAGCTGCATCCATCGATCTGGCCGCTCATTGGCGTGACCAGAGAGGAGCTCGTGGCGGAGCTCGAGGCGCAGTCGCTCGTCATCGAGCCGCTCGTCCCGACCGGCGATGTGTGGGGAGTCGAGGGTGTGTGTGTGCGGCTGCGGCGGGGGTGATGCGGGTCCTCGTCGTCAACGACGGAGTCAGTGATGTCGGCGGGGTTCAGGTCTACCTCGGTGCCGTTGTCTCTGCGCTGGCCGCCCGCGGTCATGCGGTGGCACTCGCCTACTGCACCGACAGCGGCAGCAGCGCGGCACGAGCCGGGTGGGATCGCTATCGGCAGTTCTCGCTGAATGGCCGCAACCGGGCGGCCTCACTACAGGCGGTTGGCCGATGGGAGCCGGACGTCTGCTTCTCCCACAACATGCGCGATCTCGCCGTGGAGCGTCTTCTTGCGGATGTCGCGCCGATCGTGAAGTTCATGCACGGCTACTCGGGCACGTGTGTGGGCGGCCAGAAGATGCACCGTTTTCCCAGGGCCGAGGCCTGCCAACGCCAATTCAGCACGGCGTGCGCCGGGCTCTTTCTCATCCGCCGATGCGGCCGGCTCAGTCCCACGGTGCTCCTCGACGAACTGCGATGGGCTCGTGAACAGCAGAGACTCTTCCCCCGGTATGCCGCCATCGTGGTCGCGAGCGAGCACATGCGTTGCGAATACGTCGCCAACGGCGGACCGGCGGACCGGGTTCACGTCAATCCACTCTTCACCCCCCATGATGTCGCCAGCCGCGACGGCGTGCCGGCAGGACAGCCCGCGGTGCCGACGGTCGCGTTCCTCGGGCGCATGACGCCGCTCAAAGGCGGCGACCTGCTGCTCCAGGCGGTCAGGCTCGCGTCGGACCGACTCGGCCGCCCGATCGGCGTGCTCATGATGGGAGACGGGCCGATGCGGCCGCACTGGGAGGATCTCGGTCGTCGTCTGGGGTTGCCGTGCACGTTCACCGGGTGGCTCGACGACGACCGCCGCTGGGAGGGCGTGCGCCGCTCTTCGATCGTCGCGCTGCCGAGCGTGTGGCCCGAGCCTTTCGGGCTGGTGGGCCTCGAGGCAGGCGCGCTGGGTGTGCCTGCGATTGCGACAGACGTGGGTGGGGTCCGGGAGTGGCTGCGCGACGGTCTCAATGGTGCGCTCGTACCCGGACCACCGTCGCCGGAATAGTTCGGTGATGTGCTGGCGACGCTGCTGCCCGATTCGGAACGACTCGCGGCGCTTGGACGGGGTGCCGTCCGCGTCGCGACCGAAATGAGCGTCGCGCGACACGTCGACCGGCTGGAGACCATCCTCGCGACGGCCATGCAGTCGGCCGTCCGAGCCGCGGCGGAGTCGGCCTCTGGGCGCGCTGTCGCGTGCGCCCACCACCAGGTGATGCCTTGACGCTCCTCGATGTGCTGATCGGCCTCCACCTATACGACACCGACCCGGTGTCGTTGCCGCGTCAGCGTCGGGCGGTAGGGGCGCTCGACGCGCTACGCGGCGTCCAGGTTGTCAACCTGCAGTTCGAAGGCGCGACCCCGATCTCGTTTGGCGAGATCGAGCCGCTCGCCGTGCTCCGTTTGGATTCGACGCACGCCACCGGTATCGCGGGGCGTCGCAAACCGCTGACACGCGAGGTCTTCGACGTCCTGGCCGGCGAGGCCGCACGCCGCGGGCTCACCTATTTCGCTTACATCAATAACGACATCCTCGTCCGGCGCTCTGCCATCGATCTCGTGCGCGCCGAGCGCCGGCAGGCGTACGTGTTCTCGCGTGGAGAGATCGACCAGGCGACCGCGGAGAGGTTGGTGAGTGGCCGGGGAACCATGGACACGACGAGAACTTCGGCCTCTTCCCCCGAGCTCTCCCGCGAGGTCGCTCCCTCGATGATGACCGCGGGTCAGGACATGTTCGTGATCGCCGTCGACTGGTGGGCGCGCCATCGTGGGAGATTCCGTCACTATGCCCTCGGGGAAGGGTGCTGGGACAACGTCTACACGGCCATCCTCATGTGCCATTCCGACGGTCTTCTGCTCAATCGCGAGCCGCACATCCTGCACGAGACGCACGTGAACGTGTGGCACGCCGCGACGCCGGCCGCCTGCTGGAACGGGATGCTGGCTGCGCTCGACGCACGCTATTTCTCACTGTGGTGCGAGTACTGGGTGCGGCTCGAGGCGCTCAGGAGCGAGTCGGCCTCGATCGACGAGGAGCAGGCTTTGCGCGACACACTGCTGCGCTGGCGTCCCTCGACCTGGGAGGCGGCGCTCCAGGTGGGGCGCAGCGTCAAGGCTCGCTCGCGCTATCGGCGGCTCCGCCGTACCTGGCGGGCGGCCGAGGCGGCCTGAACCATGGCAGTAGTCCCCCTCTGGCTCCGGCTGCCCAAGATCGAGCGGCGTCGCTGATGCGGATCCTCTTGGCGGGCGATTATCCAGCCGATGCGCGGCTCGGGTCGACCAAGGTGCTCCTCAAGCTCCAGGAGGAGTTCCGGGCCGCCGGCCACGAGTGCGACCTCCTGCTCTCCGACGATCTGGCGAGCGCACCCACCAACCCCTACCTGAGACAGGCGCTTGGGCCGATAGCCGCGTTGAGGGCGGTGAAGCGAATGGCCAGCGCACGTGGGCCGTACGACGTCGTCGATGTGGCCAGCGCCGAGGGACTCTGGATTGCTGCTCGTCGGCCCGGCCCGTTGCGCGGGGCGGCCGTGATCTCGCGGTCCAACGGGCTCGAGCATTTGAACTACCGCCGGATGCTCGATGACCACGACGCGGGCCTGCTCCATAAGCCGTGGACGCGCCGCCTGTTCCATCCGCTGGTGCGCCTCACCCAAGTGGCGGCCGCGGCGCGCGCCTGCGACCGCCTGCTGCTCCTGAACGAAGTCGATCGCGCCTTCGCGCTCGACCGAGGGTGGAAGCCTTCGGCGGCGATCGACGTCGTGCCGCACGGCGTATCGTCACGTTTCCTCGAACAGCCGCCGTCGGAGCGCGAGCCTCGGGGCGGCGGGATCCTGTTCTGCGGCAGCTGGACCGAGGTCAAGGGCATCCACGATCTCGTGGCGGCCTTCTCCCTGCTGGCGCGCGCAGCCCCCGACACCCGACTGACCGTGCTCGGGGGTGGGGTGCCGGAGGCCACGATTCGCGCCGCGTTTCCTCCCGATGTGCAGCGCTCCCTGACGGTTCGCCCGCGCAGCGCAGAGGACGTCGTCATGGATGCGTACCGGGCGCACGACGTTCTGGTCTGGCCGTCGACGTACGAGGGCTTCGGCATGGTCGTCATCGAAGCCATGAGCCAGAGGCTGCCGGTGGTTGCCACGCCTGTCGGTTGCGCGCGCAGCCTCATCGTGCACCAACAGTCCGGGCTTCTCGTGGAGCCGCGCCAGGTACCTGCGCTCGCAGGTGCGCTCCGCCGCATGCTCGACGATGTCGGGCTGCGGACGCGGTGTGCGGCTGCGGCGTTCGAACGGGTCAGGGGGATGACGTGGGCGGCCACCGCGGCGCGCACGCTCGAGGTCTACGAGCGTGCCCGCTCGGATCGCCACCACGCCGCCTGATCCTGAGGGAGGCCAGCGTGCACGACAACGAGTCTCCAGCCGGTCTTCCCGAGCGTGCCGTGCATGGGCTTCGTGTGGTAGCGCGCCGGTCGGCGCCCGCGGCGGCCTTCGGTCGTGTCGCGTCGGCGTGGTCGCGCCCATCGCCGCAGCCATTCCGCCGTCGGCGTTTGCTCACGATCGGGCACTCCTACTCGGTCACCCTCAATCGCCGTCTGGCGCACGAGCTGGCGTTGACCGGCGAGTGGGAGGTCACCGTGGTGGCCCCATCCCGCTTCAGGGGCGACTTCGGATGGCATGTCGCGACGGCGTCGCCGCACGAGCGTTGTCACCTCGAAACCGTCCCTGTACGACTCGGCAGAACGATCCACGTCATGACCTACGGGCGGCGGCTGCGGGAGCTGCTGCAGCAGCCCTGGGACCTCGTTCACTGCTGGGAGGAGCCTTACGTGGCGGCTGCGGCACAAGTGGCGGGGTGGACGCCGCCACGCGTCCCGCTGGCGTTTGCCACGTTTCAGAACCTCGACAAGCCGTATCCGCCTCCATTCAAGTGGTTCGAGCACTACGCGCTCCAGCGGGCCGACGGGCTCGTGGCGTTTGGCCACACGGTGCTCGATGTGGCCGTGGCGCATGGTTTCGCGCCCGGACGAGCGCGCGTGATTCCGCCAGGCGTCGACACCCAGCGGTTCGCGCCGAATCCCGAGCTTCGGGCGGAGGTGCGTGCCTCGCTCGGCTGGCGTGACGAGACTCCTGTCGTCGGCTTCGTCGGGCGCTTCGTTCCCGAGAAGGGGCTTGCGCTGCTCACGGCCGCGCTCGACCGCCTTCGCGTGCCGTGGCGCGCGCTGTTTGTGGGATCCGGCCCCCTTGGCGAGTCGTTGCGCGCCTGGGCGGCGCCGTACGGCGCCCGCGTCGCCATCGTGGCGGCCGCGCATGACGAGATTCCCGCCTGGCTGAACGCGATGGACCTGCTCTGCGCGCCCAGCCAGACCACGCGGGTCTGGCGCGAGCAGTTCGGACGGATGCTCATCGAAGCCTTCGGCGTCGCCGTACCGGTCGTGGCGTCGCGGTCCGGAGAGATCCCGCACGTGGTCGCCGACGCGGGTGTGCTGCTGCCGGAACACGATCCTGACGCCTGGACCCGCGAGATCACGGCGCTCATCGAAGACGAAGGTCGGCGACGCGAGCTCGGGACGCGTGGCCGGGCGCGCGCGCTCTTGTGCTACGACTGGTCGATCGTGGCCGCGCAGCACGCGGTCTTTTTCAGCCAGATCATCGATGGGACGCTCGTCCCTTCGGTCACGCGTTCACCGATCATCCGCGAGGCGCGCGGGTGAGCGAGCGCCTGCGCGTCGCGGTGCTGCCGGACTTCGTCGAAGAAGGCTGGCCCAGCATGGACCGCGTCGCCGACGAACTCGCGCACGGGCTGGCGCGCGGCCACGCCGCGACGCTCCAGGCCGAAAGGATTCGGCCACCGTTTCGTCACCGCGCGGCCCGAGTCTGGGACGGCTCGCTCGGCGTGAAGATCGATCGCGGTCTCAACCGCTTTCTCGACTATCCTCGTCACCTTGACGCCCACGTGCGGCGTTTCGACATCTTCCACGTCGTGGACCACAGCTACGCCCATCTGGTGCGCAGGCTGCCCGCCGAGCGGACCGTCGTGACATGTCATGACCTGGACGCCTTCCGATCGATCCTGCAGCCCAGGGAGGACCGGGGCGCGTGGCCCTACCGGGCGCTGGCCCGGTACCTCCTCGAGGGCCTCCGGCGTGCCGCGTGCATCACGTGCGAGACTCAGGCGGTCCGCGACGCGCTCGTGGAGGACGTGCGTCTGTCGTCCGAGCGGATCGTGGTCGTGCCGATCGGTGTGAGCGGTGTCTTCACGATGCAGCCCGACGCGGGTGCCGACCGTTCGGCGCTTCGGCTGCTCGGGTCCGACGAAGGCGTGCTCGAGGTCCTTCACGTGGGTGGCGTGGTCCCGCGCAAGCGCATCGACGTGCTCCTGGATTGCCTGGCGGACGTGCGCCGTCGGATTCCAGCCGTGCGACTGGTCCACGTCGGCGAGCCGTTCAACGCCGGCCAGCGCGAACGGATGAAGGCCCTGGGTCTGACCGACCATGTCGTCTCGCTCTCCGGGGTCGATGACGAAGTGCTGGCGGCCATCTACCGGCGAGCGACTCTGGTCGTCGTGCCATCGGAGCGCGAGGGATTCGGCTTGCCCGTGGTCGAGGCGCTTGCCTCGGGCACGCCGGTGGTCGCCTCGGATCTCCCTGTGCTCCGCGAGGTCGGAGGACCGGGTACGACATTCTGTCCGGTCGGCGACGTCGCGGCGTGGACCCGATCGGTCGTCGCTCTGCTCGGGGAGCGTGAGCGGACGCCCGACCAGTGGAGCGATCGTCGCCTGCAGGGCGCCCGCTGGGCGCGCCGTTTCACCTGGACGCGTTTTGCCGGCGATCTCGCCGGGATTTACCACGAGCTCGCTCGCGCCGCCGGAAGAGTCGGCCGAACGATACCGGTCGCATGCCCCGCCGCCTGAGCGTCCTGCACGCCGCGAAGTTCTACCCGCCGTCGCCGGGAGGCATGGAGACGGTCATCGGCGATCTGTGCCGGGGAACCGCGAGGGACTGGGACGTCCAGGTCGTCGCGGCCGGCGAGCACCACCACACTCGCCTCGAGCAGATCGACGGTGTCTCGGTCGTCCGTGCCGGCTCGCTCGGCGCGGTTGCCTCCGTGCCGCTCTGTCCGTCGTTGCCCCTCGAGATCTGGCGTCGTTCCGTCGACTGCGTGGTCCTGCACGAGCCGAACCCGATCGCCGGCACCGCCCTGGCGGTGCGTTGCCCGTCGCGCCGGCTCGTCGTGTGGCACCACAGCGACGTGCTTCGACCTTGGTGGGCCCCGCCCACATACGGCCGGTTGCAGCGGCTGATGTATCGCCAGGCAGACTGCGTGATTGCCTCGAGCCAGGCCTTTGCGGATCAATCGCCGCTCGTGCGAGCGGCGCGACGCGTGGCGATCGTTCCCTTCGGCATCGCGCTCGATCGCTTCTCGGACAAGGGCCCCGATGCTTCCGTCCAGACACGCGTGCGCGCGCTAGGGGCCGGGCATCCCGGTCCGCGCGTGCTGTTCGTCGGCCGCTTCGTGTACTACAAGGGACTCGAGGTCCTGATTGACGCCGTCGCCAGCTGCCGTGGCGAGTTATGGCTCGTTGGCGAGGGGCCGCTCGAGCCGGAGCTGCGCCGGCGCGCCGCTGCGCGCGGCCTCGCGGACCGTGTCAGGTGGTTCGGACGCGTGGCGGATGCCGAGCTACCTGCCTACTACCGTGCTGCCGACCTCTTCGTCCTCCCGTCGGTTGCCACCACCGAGACCTTCGGCGTGGTGCAAATCGAGGCGATGGCGTCTGGGTTGCCCGTTGTCAGTACCAATCTCCCGACCGGCGTGCCTTGGGTCAACCAGCACGGGCTGAGCGGCCTCGTCGTGCCGCCAGGCGACGTGGACGCGCTGGCCGCCGCCATTCGCCGGCTCGAAGACGACGAACCGTTGCGCCGGCGTCTCGGAGAGAACGCGATGGCTCGCGCTCGTCAGCACTTTTCGCGGCAGCGCATGGTCGCCGCCTTCAAGGACGTGGTCGAGCGCGTGGTGGCCCAGCCAGCCTCGGTTGGCGTGCTGGCTCGTGCGGGGGTGTCATGACCGCCAAGCGTGCGCTCGATGTCGTCTTGTCCGCGATCGGACTCGTCGTATCGGCGCCCCTCTGGGTCCTGGCCGCCGTCGCCATCAAGCTCGATAGTCGCGGTCCGGTGTTCTACACGCAGACCCGCGTCGGCGAGCGCGGCCGGCTGTTCGAGGCACTCAAGTTCCGGTCCATGGTGGTCGACGCGGAGCGAGGTGTGGGTCCCGTGCAGGCACTGGCGCACGACCAGCGCGTGACACGCGTGGGCCGACTGATGCGCGCGACGGCGATGGACGAGCTTCCGCAGCTGCTGAACATCCTGCGGGGCGACATGAGCTTCGTGGGGCCACGGGCTCTACGGCCCGAGGAAATCGAGACCGACGCCGGCGGCGCTCGCGTGCCGCTGCAGGCGATCCCGGGCTTTGTCGAGCGCTGCGCCGTTCCGCCCGGACTGACCGGCCTCGCCCAGATCTACGCTCGACGGGACATCCCTCGGCGTCAGAAGTTTCGCTTCGATCGGTTGTACGTGCGGCGTCAGTCGTTCGGTTTGGACCTTCGCCTCATTGCGCTGTCGTTCTGGATTACGTTTCGCGGAACATGGGAAGCGAGCGCCCGGAAGTATTGAGCGTCGACGCGACGTCGGACCCGTCGCTGCGTGACGGCCACTACGCCGCCAAGCAGATCTTCTGTCGGGACCGGCTGATCGCCTGGAGTCACCGGCGTCGCTTCGATGCCGGCCTGCGCCTCGCCGCACGTTTCGCCGGCCGGCGGGTGCTCGACTACGGCTGTGGCGACGGCACGTTTCTGGCGCTGCTCCTCTCAGGGCCTCATCGGCCGGCGCAGGCGGTCGGCGTCGAGCTTGACGATGTGCAGGTCGATGATTGTCGCCGGCGGTTTCACGGTCGTCCCGGGCTCAGCTTCGACCGCATCTCGGCGATCGACGGCCGCGCGCACCAGGGCGCGTACGACGGGGTGGTCTGCATGGAGGTGCTCGAGCACGTCGTCGATCTGAGCGCGGTCATCGATCGACTCTGGCGCGCGCTCACCTCCCACGGCGTGCTCCTCGTCAGCGTGCCGGTCGAGACCGGCCTGCCGCTTGTGTGCAAACAGGCCGTGCGGCGCATCGCAGGGTGGCGCGGCATCGGCGACTACCCGGGTACGAGCGCGTACACCTGGTCGGAGCTGGCCGCTGGATTGTGGGCAGGCCGTGCGCCGCACATCCCGCGGCCGGTCTACGGCGAGGACGGCCCGACGCCGTTTCACGACCACAAGGGCTTCAACTGGCGAACCCTGCACGACCGGCTCGCCCAACGCTTTCTCGTGGACGAGATCGTCGCATCGCCCGTGCCCTGGTTGGGTCCGCAGCTGGCGACGCAGGTCTGGTTCATTGCTCGTCCCAAGCCGATAGATCGAACGGCGTGACACCGCAACTGCATGTGCTGGCACAACCGGGCTCTCCGTCGATCCGTCAGGTGAGCCGGTCCGCGGCCACTGACGTGGTCGTCGTCGGGGGTGGACCGGCGGGCTTGTACACCGCGCGGCAGCTCGCGCGCGCGGGTTACGCTGTCGATCTCTACGAGGAGCACGCACAGATCGGGAGCCCGGTGCACTGCACGGGCGTTCTGGCCCGCGATACGTTCACAACCTTTGGCGTGCCCTCGAGCAGCGTGCTGAACGAGCTCCGGACCGTGCGCTTCTGGTCGCCGTCGGGGACCGCCATCGAGTACACGACGCCCAGCGTCGAGGCGGTCGTCATCGATCGCGTGCAGTTCGACCGAGACCTCGCGTCTCAGGCCGCCCAAGCCGGAGTTCGGTTCCACACGGCCCGCGTGACCTCGCTGCAGGTCGATCGCAGCGGGGTGTCGATCGTGACGCGTCCGGACGGCGGACCCGTGCGGGCCCGCGCTGCGGTACTCGCCTGCGGCGCAAGCTACGGGTTGCAGCAGCGGCTGGGGCTGGGGCTGCCGTCTCGCTTGCTGCAGACCGCACAGGCAGAGATGCCGGCCGGACGGCTGGGACATGTCGAAGTCCATTTCGGATCGGACGCGGCCCCGAAGGGCTTCGCCTGGGCCGTTCCCGTCGCGCGGCCCGAGGGTCCGCGCGTTCGCGTGGGCGTCATGTGCCGCGGGGACGCCGGTGCTCATTTCCGCCGGTTGTGCGATCGCATTGCGGGCGCTTGGGCGCTCACGCCGCAGGCGGGGTGCACGCCGCGCCAGAAGATCCTGCCGCTTGCGCCCGTCGCCAAGACCTTCGCCGATCGGCTGCTGCTCGTCGGCGACGCCGCTGGGTTGGTGAAGGCGACCACCGGCGGCGGCATCTACTACAGCCTGGCGAGCGCGGGCCTCGCCGCCGCGACGCTCGACTCGGCGTTCGCCGCGGGCAACCTTCGTGAGGCCACGCTGTCGGCTTATCAAGTCGCGTGGCGGAAGCAGCTCGGAGCCGAGCTGCGCTGGCAATCGGTGCTGCGCCGCGTGGCCGAGCGTCTCTCCGACCGCGACATTGATCGCCTCTTCGATCTGGCGCGCACCGACGGTCTCATGCCGCTCGTTCGGCAGACAGCGCGCTTCAATCAGCACCGCGATTTCATCGTTGCCCTCTTGAAGCACCCGCCAGCGCGGAAGGTTCTCTTCCGGGCCGCCTTCGCGGCGTAAGAGAGGCGCGTCCGCGCGTCTCTCGGGCCCTCTCTCCTCGCCGCTCATCACGGCACGTCCAGCACGTGCCCGCCACAACACCCCGACGTGCGCGTCCCGGCTTCGCCGAGTCACGCGGTTCCGGATAGTTGGGACCGAGCGCGCATGTACTCCCACGACCGGGAGGGCGCGACCGTGGGACAATACGCGCGGTGGACACGAGCGTCCTCTCGCCCGCGGCTGCCTTGCTGGCCGCATACCTGCGCGAAGAAGCCGGCCCAGTCGACGCGGGATCGTTCGGACGCGCCGGAGCACGCCCACCGGGGCCTGAAGCGCTCACGCCCGAGCTCGTGGTGTTGGCCAGGGCCCATGGTGTGGCGCCGCTGCTGCACCGCAGCATCGCGCGGTCGTGTGGCCTGGCCGTCCTCTCGCCGCGTGCGCGGGCGAGCCTGACCCATGCGGCGCACGACGCGGCGCTGATGGATTTCGTTCAACGAGACGACCTGGCGGAGGTCCTGGCGGCCTTCGAGGGGGCAGGGCTTCGCCCCCTCGTCTTCAAAGGCGCCGCGCTGGCCGAGAGCGATTACGAGGAGCCGTGGCTCCGCCCCCGCGGCGACACGGATCTGCTCGTGGCGCCGGAGGCCGCCCGCGACGCGCGGCGACTGCTCGAGCGCCTTGACTGTCGACGGGCGCCGCGGCCCGAGGGCAGTCTCATGACCTACCAGGCGAGCTACGTGCGCTGGTCGGCCGCCATTCCCGTCACGTACGATCTGCATTGGCGGGTCGCAGACCCGGAAGCGTTTCGGTCGGTTCTGACCTACGACGAGCTGATCGCAGAGGCGATCCCGGGTCCGCAGGCTGGCCACCGTTGGCCGAGCGCCGTCCACGCCCTGCTCGTGGCCTGTGTCCACCGGGTGGCCCACCACCACGACTGCGATCGATTGCTGTTCCTCTGTGACATCGATCGTCTCGCACGCCGTCTCGACGCGGACGAGTGGAGCCGATTTGTCGGCTTGGCCGGCGCGAGAGGCGTGCGCCGCGTGTGTCAGCGAGGGCTGCACCTCGCCGCGGCGCAGCTCGGAACCAGCGTGCCGGCGTTTGTGCGCGAGGCGTTGCGTGGGCCCGGGACCCGCGAGGCCACGGCGCTCTTCACCCATCCGCGTCTCCGGCGTGTCGACATCCTGCGGTCAGATCTCCGGCAGCTTCCATCCTGGCGGGCCCGCGTCGCCCTGCTCAAAGAGCATCTTTTTCCGCCCCGCGACTACGTGCTGGCCAAGTACTCGTGCCGCCGACCGGCGATGCTGCCGTTGTTGTACGCCGACCGTCTCCTCCGAGGGACGTGGCGTTGGTTCCGTCCGCTCGCCGGGTGAAGAGCCTCTTCGCCGGCGGCGCCCGAGCGCCTTCAGCGCGGGCGAGGCAAGCGGAATGCGGCCATCTCGGCGCCGTTGCGCACCAGGAGCACATCACCGACGAGCGCCGGGTGATTCCACGTCTTGCCCTCGAGTGCAGGGACGCGCGCGTGCTCTTGGTATCCGTTGGGAGTGGCGCCCACCAGCGCGAGCTCTCCGTCCTCGGATAGCACGAGCAGCAGGTCGTCATCGGGTAGCAAGATGAGCTGTCCGTGGCCGTACCGGCCGCCTTTCCATGTGCGTGTGCCGGTGGTGAGATCGATCGACGCCAGGATGCTGCCGTCGAAACCGTACGCATGACCGCGGTGAACCACGAAGTCGTTGAAGTAGGGCTTCAGCCCGCGAGAGACCCATCGTTCTTCGACCTGCCAGCCTTCCGGGCCGCGTTGCACCGCGAGTCGGCGGATGCCGCTCCCGCCCATCGAGTCTCCAGCGGCCAAGAGCACGTCGCGATTGTCGACAATCGCCGGCTGCACGATGCTGACGGCCGGCTGACCGGTGGTGTGGTCCCACAGGACCGTACCGTCTTTCGGCGATACGCTGATCGTGCGCGCTCCCCGTAGGATCAACACTTGCTCGACGCCGTCCAACGTGACGAGGTGCGGCGAGCTGTAGCCGCCTCCACCCGCCTGGCCAGTCCATCGGACCTGTCCCGACCGGGCGTCGTACGCCACGAGCTGGCCCGCGACGGCGACGATGACCACATCGTCGACCACGAGTGGTGAGCTGGCGACGCCCCACTCTGGGATCTCCTTGCCGGCATCGGTCGCGGCGTTGCGTGTCCAGAGAACCGTCCCTTGTCCTGCGTCGAGCGCGTTCACGATCCCCGTGGCCCCCAGGGTATAGACGCGATCGCCGCTGACGGTTGGGGTCGCGCGAGGGCCCGCGCCCGCGTTCGACTCCCAGAACCGGACCTGGTCGCGATGGCTCCAGATCGGCTCACCGGTCGACACGCGGTAGCACGCGACCATCTCGTCCTCGCCGCGCTGTTCCTGCGTGTACAAGCGATCGCCTCGGACGGCGAACGACGACCAGCCGGGACCGACGGCGCGGCGCCACAATTGAGCGGGCGGGCTGGTCGACCAATCCGTCGCGATTCGGACGCCGCCCCGGACCGCGCCGTCGCGAGCGGGCCCGCGGAACCCGGGCCATTCGGGAGGCGGGGTGTCGGGTGATGTCGTCGCGGGGAGATCGGCCGCGGACCGTCCTTCGGTGGGGGTGACGGCCACGGCGGGCGAGGGCAGGGACTCGGGGTGCTCCGGCGTCGTCGGCGTCACAGGCTCCCGGGGACGCTCGACGGTCGCTGCGCCCTCGGGCCTCGACGTTGGAGTGGTGGTGTCTCGGGTTTCGGCGAGGAGCCGTGCCTCGGCTGTCTCCGTCCATCGCCAGTGCACGTCCGAGTCGCCGTCGCCGCGAACCCCGTCGGTGCGAATGAGCAACAGGCTGCCGCAGGCCATGAGGAGCAGCATGACGAGTGCCGATCGCCGGACTGCCGCCGACCGTCCACGGCCGATGACGACCGATGCCACCAAGGCGAGGCTCAGTGCTGGGACGGCATAGACGAACGGCATCATCCCCATCATGCCGTTCGCGATCGAGGGATGAGCCAGCCGTGCCGTGAGGGGAAGGCCGACACCGATCAGGACCACCGCGCCGAGCCGCTCCCGCCATGGAACCAGGCTGAATACCAGCCACCAGACGCCGATCAACACGCCGAACACCGCGGCGGAAAGGAGACCGACGATGGTCCACTGGGGGGCGAGCGCTGGAAGTACGAGCCAGCCGGTCCACTGGAGAAGCGCGGCGATGACGCCAACGAGGAGACCGAACCTGCCGATCTGACGCGGTTGGCTGGGGTGCGCGTGGTTCATTGCCAATCAGACGTGCGAACTTTGCCGATTGTTCCGTCTTGGAACCCGGCAGGGGACACGACGATCCACAGTGTGTCACGGGCGGTCAGAAAGTCGCTACACTGATGCCTCGACCATGCCTGAGTTGTGCTGGCGCATTCGCGACGGGGCCCTCTGCCGAGAGCTGGAGGGGGAAGCGGTGATCCTACACCTCGATTCCGGAACGTACTTCGGGTTGAACACCGTTGGGACGGCCATCTGGCGGCTCGTCGAACAGGACGGGCGCGTGGACGCGATCGTCGACGGCGTGGTCGACCAATATGACGTCAGCCCCGAGCGCGCGCGGTCCGACGTCCTCGCCTTGATGGCGACGCTTGTGGCCAAGGGGCTCGCTGAGCCTGTGTCGTGACGCTGGTCGCTCCGAGCACCGGCCTGAAGCGTGGGTGGATGGTGTGAGCGGCATCGGCGGCCTCTTCTACCGGGACCGACGCTCGGCCGACACAGCAGCCCTCAGGGCGAGTCTCGCCGCCGTCCCCGAACGCGGGGTTGACGGGACCCAAGTGTGGGCGAGTGGCTCTGTGGCCCTAGGCCATCAGTGGCTCCGTCTGACCCCCCATGACTCCGGCGAGCAACGCTGGTTTGTGGATGCGCAGCGTCAGCTCGCGGTGACGCTGGACGGGCGCATCGATAATCGCACGGCCCTCACGCCGCACTGGCGCTGTCATCTGGCTCGCCCCGATCGCATCTCCTCGCCGAGCGACGCCGAGATCGTGCTCGCGGCGTATTTGGAGTGGGGCGACGCGTGCGCTCAGCACCTTCTTGGCGACTTCGCGTTCGCAATCTGGGACGGGCGCCGCCAACTCGTCTACTGCGCGCGCGACGTCTCCGGCGTGCAGCCGCTCTACTACGCCCTCGATCGCCGGCGCTTCGTGTGGGCCTCGGATCAACGGCAAGTGCTCTCCGCCGGTGTCTCGCGTGCGCCGAACGAGGGCATGATCGCCGAATACCTGGCCGGGGCGATTCAGAGCCGCACCGAGACGCTCTACCGGGAGGTGCAGCGGCTCCCGGCGGCCCACTGGATGACCGTGACCGTCGACCAGGTGCGGATCGAGCCGTACTGGCAGGCCGATCGGCAGGGTGAGCTGAGCCTCCGGTCCGACGAGGAGTACGCGGAGGCGTTTCTTGCGCTCTTCCAGGAGTCGGTCACGTGTCGCGCGCCACACGGCACGCGCGTGGGCGCCTACCTGAGCGGCGGGCTCGATTCATCGTCGGTCGTGAGCCTGCTGTGCGCCCTGGGACGCGACGTCGAGTCGTTCTCGCTCGTGTTTCCGGACACGCCGGACGCGGACGAGCGTGCCTACATCGACGCAGTCGTCAGCCGCTGGGGCTTGATGGCGCATCGTATCGATGGCGGAGTGGTCGACGGCGTCCAGGCCCTGGCGCGGGCCCGTCGAAGGGCAGACATCCTGGACTTACCGAGCGACCTGCTCGGCGAACGTTTGCTGGCCCACATGGAAGGACGCGGAATCCGCGTGGCGCTGACCGGGGCCGGCGGGGACTACGGTCTGTCGGGCAGCTTCTACCACTATGCCGATCTGCTTCGCGCGAGGGACTGGTCGGGGTTCGTCACCCAACTTCGTGCGGACCGGCAGATGCCCGACGGCGGGTGGTCGCCTCGGCACCTGTTTGATTACGGACTTCGTCCGCTCCTGCCACCCGGCGTTCGAGCCGCGGCGCGCCTCATCCGTAACTCGCTCCCAGGTTCGGGAGGAGTGCCCGACTGGATCGGTGCGGGTCTCGCCACGCGGACCCGACTCGGCGAGCGGCTGCGCCCGCCCGCTTCGCGAGCGACCGGCGTTTGCTCGCGGCGGTTCGTGTGTGAGGTCTTCGAGTCGGGGTGGACCGCCTGGGTGCTGGAGCAGAGCGCTCGAGCCGCCGCGGAGTCGCTCGTCGAGCTGCGTCACCCGTTTCTCGATCGGCGCCTGGTGGAGCTCACGATCGCGCTGCCCGAGTGGCAGCGGTGGCGCGGGCGCGAGACCAAGGTCGTCCTGCGGCGGGCGCTCGCGCCATTTCTGCCGGATTCGGTGTACGCTCGCTCCGACAAGGCGGATTTCTCGCCCTGTGTCGTCGAGGCCATCGAGCGTGTCGGTGGAGCTCAGGTGCTGGACCACCTCCAGATCGCGTCGATCGGATGGGTCGATCAGGCGCGCGTTCGCGCGATGTACCAGGCGCTACGATGCGCGGTGACACGGCAGCAGGGACGGGGGTACGAGGGCATGTTCCCGTTGTGGCTCGTCCTCGGGATCGAACACTGGTACCGTGCGACGTACGGGAAGGGGCACCGGGATGAATCAGAACGATCGGACAAGTGGGACCAGACCGAGCGCCGCCCAGCCGTCCTCTCCGCGAAGCCGACAGCCGTACGAGCCGCCGGAGCTCGTTGAGTACGGTTCGATTGCCAAGCTCACGCAGGGGACTCTCAGCGTCTCCGCCGATGGTCCCGGCGGTGGTCGTCGCATGACAATGATGTGCCTCTGACGATTCACTCGCCGTGTCTTTGATCGTCGACGAGCATCGCGAGTACTTGGCGGACGCGCGCCGGCTCGACGCGTTCGCTGCCGCGATTGCCGAAGCGGTGCGCCCCGGAGCCGTCGTGGTGGATCTCGCAAGTGGCACGGGCATTCTCGGTTTCCTCGCCTGTCGGGCGGGTGCGGCTCGCGTCTACGCGATCGAGATGACCGGTCTCGTCGAAGTGTCCCGCCAGCTGGCTGCGGCCAACGGCCTTACCGATCGCGTCCATATCATCCATGGATTCTCTCGAGAGGTCGCGTTGCCCGAGCGGGTCGACGTCATCGTGTGCGACCAGATCGGTCACTTCGGCTTCGAGGCGGGGCTGGTCGAATTCGGGATCGATGCTCGAGACCGATTCTTGAAGCCGGGCGGTCGCGTCATCCCCGCGAGCGTCGATCTGGTCGTCGCGCCCATCGAATCGGAGCCGCTGGCCGCTCAGGTGGAGTTCTGGACCCGTCCGACGGCTGGGCTCGATTTCTCGGCCGCTCGCAGGTGGGCGGTCAACACCGGGTATCCGACCACCTGCTCGGCGCAGGCGATCCTGGCGCCCGGCGTGGTGGGCGGGACCATCGAGATGGCGTCGGCGACGACGGGCCCTGTGGCCTTCGAGGTCACACTCGAGGTCGAGCGGGCGGGCACGATGCATGGCGTCGCGGGATGGTTCAAGGCGCGGCTCTCGCCGAGCGTCACGCTGACGAACGCGCCGACCGACCCTGGGCGCATCGATCGACGGCATGTCTTCTTCCCAATCGAGCGGGCGGTTGCGGTCACGCCCGGAGATTCAGTGACGATCGGCATGCATATCATCCCCGCCCAGACGATCGTGAGCTGGAGTGTTGCGATCAGACGGGACGGCGCGACACTGGCTCGGTCGCAGCACTCGACGCTGCACGGGATGCTGCTCACGCGCGATGACGTGCGACGCACCGATCCGAGGATCGTGCCGGCGTTGACGCCTCGCGGCCATGCGCGCCGGATCGTGCTCGAGCTCTGCGACGGCCGTCACACGCTGGGCGAGGTCGAGCAGGCCGTGTGGGAGCGGCACCGTGATCTGTTTGCGTCGCCGGACGACGCCGCCACGTTCGTGGCGGAGGTCGTCACCCGATACGGTCGGTCTTCGTGATCGTCGGGCGCGCGGTGGAGGGCCACGGCGGCGACGATGGCGCAGAGCACGGCGTTGGCGGGCATGCGGAGGCCCGTATCCCAGATGCTTTGGGCCATGACCGCCGCAAGACCGGCGACGGCGCCGACGCGGATCCAGAAGACCGGCGACGGGTCGGCCCGGAGGGTGACGAGCATCTGACGAGCTGCCGCCGCGATCGTCCACGCAAGCGGCACGCCCACGAGCAGTCCACCTTCGGCGAGCCATTGGAGGTAGTCGTTGTGCGCGTGGTTGAAGAAGAGCTCGCGCGACCCCTGCTGGTAGACGAGCATCCCGCGCGCGAACGCACCCACGCCGACACCGCTCATCCAGAAGTCGCGCGCCATTGGCCAGGCGCTCTGCCAGATCTCCAGACGGTCGTTCACGTCGGTGGGCACCGCGTCGCCGAGGCGAAACGCCAACGCTGACAAGTTCGTGTACGAGAGGCCGACGAGCGCGAACCCGAGCGGCGCGGCGGCGAGCGCCCACATCCCGCGTGCGCCAATCCGGCGCTGACCGAGGACCGCGGTCACACACACGGCCACCAGAGCCGCCGCCAGCCCGGATCGCGACAGCGAGGCCACAAGGGCCGCGGTCATCAAGGTCAGTGCGCCCACGATCAGCACCGTCCAGGTGTCGAGCACGGCTTCTATCGCCCCGAGGGTCGGCATGATGGGTCGCAACCGCGACCGGCGCTGCAGGCGCGCCAGACCGTACCCGGCGACCAGCGGCAGGGCGAGCAGCAACCAGGTCGCGAAGTCGTTTCGATTGACGAAGGGCCCATGGGGCGTCGGATTCGAGGTGCGGGTGATGGGCGGCCAGAAGCCGTAGATGAGATGCGGGCTGCGTGCGTGTTGGACGAACGCGATGGCCGCAAGCGCCAACCCCACCACGCAGATCCCACGACAGACGCGGCGAAGTCCCCCGTCGCGCTCGAAGGTCGCGCGCGCCGACCAGAACACGAGCAGGACGGCCAGGGCCGTCGCGAGCGCCCACGCCGTCGAGGAGGGATCGAGCGAGAGAGGCCTTGGGCTGACGAACTCGTCGACGACGAGCAGGCGCTCGACGTCCGGCGCGCGCGGCGCGATGAGCGATCGCCACGTCGCAGGGAGTGGCAGCAGCTGCGCGCTCGTGGCGAGGCACCCGGCGACGAGGCCGACGTCGACCGCCCGGTGGTGCCGCCCCACGATCCGTGGTCTGACGATCATCGTCAGGACCGCGGCGGCGGCCAGGACCGGTCCCAGGGTCCAGCCGTAGGCCCCGGCGAACGCGAAGAGCGTCCACGCGATGAGGGCCACCAGCGCGACCGGCGTGCCCGATCGCAGGCGTGTCGTCACGGCGTGGGCCCGTCCCCGACGCGACTCCTCACTCATCGTGGTTGACCCACCGCAGCGCTGACGCTCGGCGCACTCTCCGACCTACACCGCTTCGGCGTAGTAGTTCTTGTATTGGTGCCCGTGGTACCGCGCGTAGTAGTACTTGTTTCTCGCCAGGTCGACCCGGTTCAGGACCACGCCCATGTGTTTCGGGTGGCTCGCCTGCACCGTCTCGACGGCGCGCTCCGCCAGCCGACGCCGTGTCATCTCGGCGCCGATGACGAAGGTCACCCCTGACACGAGGGGCGCCAGCACGACCGCATCGGTCACCGCGAGCACGGGCGGCGTGTCGATCACGATCCAGTCGAACGGGCCGTGGAGGAAATTGGTGAGCAGCGTCTTCATGCGCTCCGACGCGAGCAGCTCGGATGGGTTGGGCGGTGGCGGTCCGGCGGTGATCGCGAGGAGGTTGGGGTCGACCGTCCGCTGCAGCACGTCGCGCACGCGCGCCTGACCGCTCAAGACCTGCGACAACCCCCGATCGTTGGTCAACCGGAGCGGGCGATGGAGACCCGGTCGCCGCATGTCGGCATCGACGAGGAGGACGCGCGCGCCTCCGAACGCCAGCGCCATGGCGATGTTGCACGCCGTCGTCGTCTTGCCCTCGAGCGGCTGCGCGCTCGTCACGAGCATCGTCTTCGTGCCGGGCTGGTTGTACCGGGCGTTCAGCGAAGTGCGGAGGCTGCGGAACGCCTCACCGAACTCGTGGGGCGAGTGGCTCGATCCGAGGATTGGATGCTCGTTCCCCCGCACCGACGGCACCAGCCCGAGGAACGTCATCTTCAGGTGCTTCGTGATGTCCTCGGGCGTCTTGACCGTGTCGTTCATGTAATCGAGCCCGTAGGCCGACGCGAGCGCGGCGGCCAGGCCGATCATGATCGCCATGAGCCAGGCGTTGCGTCCGCCGGGTGAGACCGGACCGCCCGGCACCTCGGCATGGTCGATCACCCGCACGTTGTTCGACCGGCTGTTGCTCGAGACGCGCAGCTCCTTCTCCCGCTGGAGCAGTGCCTCGTACACCGTGCGGTTACTCCGGGCCTCACGCTCCATGACGTTGTAGGCGACGCTCTTGCGGCTCAAGTCCTGCACGTCGGCCTTTGCGTCGTCGAGGTTGGCGGAGAGGGTCCGCTCCTCGAGCATGGCGCGATCGTACTCGTTCTTGACCGACTGCAGCGCCTTGTTGGTTTCGAGCTCCAGCTGCCGCTGAGCGTCGGCGAGGCTCGCGTTCACCTTGACCATCTCGGGATGGCGGTCGCCGTAGCGCTCGCCGAGCTGCGCTTTCTGGCGCTGCAGATCCGCCAGGCGGAGCTTCAGCGTCTGAATCTGGGGGTTCTGGGCGATGACGGGGATGGAGTCGGCGGCGGTCAAATCTGTGACCAACTTGACCTGACTGTAGACCGCGTCCTTCTCGATGCGCGCCGTCTTCGCCTTGAGCAGCGCATCGTTCAAGGCGGTCAGGCGCGCCAGCACGATGTTGTTCTTGTCGTCGAGCGACATGGCGTTCTGCCGATCCCGGTATTCGGCCAGGGCGCGCTCGCTCTCCTCGACCTTACGTTGCTGCTCGGCCAGTTCCCGGCCCAGCCACTCGAGCATGTTCTGGGTGCTCTGGAGCTTGACGTCGAGGTTCTGGGAGACGTACTCGTCCACCAGCGCATTGACGGCGTCGGCCGCGAACTTCGGATCGACCGATGTGAAAAGGACGTCCACGAGCCGGCTGCCGACGACCGGTGCGACGTGCACCCGGCCGATGAACGCGCTGACATACGCCGACTCGTCCTCCGTCTCATCGGGGCGGGGCGGCTCCGTCGTGACGGGTGTGGGAGGCCTGACCAGCCCGATCGCCTTGCGGGCCATCTGCCGGGCGAACTGACCCAGTGAGAGCGGCTGCGCCATACTGCCGTTGAACTCGGGCACCTCCGCGAGGTTGAGCCGTTTCACGACGCGACGCGTCAGATCGCGTCCGCGCAGAATCCGGTACTGCGTGTTGTAGTAGGGCTCGGGATCCTGCCAATAGGCGTTCTCCGGCGTCGTGATGCCTGGCATGGCCGTCGAGCGCTCGTCCTCGATGAGCAGGCGCGCCTGTGCCTGGTACATCGCGATCTTGGAGTAGCCCTGGAGGACAATCGAACCAGCCGTCAACGTGAAGATCGCAAAGGCGATCCGGCGATACCTCGCAAGCACCGATAGCCGATCGAGCAGATGATCGTGGTCGGACGCAGGCGGAGTCGCCGGGCGTGGCGCCGCCGGAGCCGGCGTCGTGGGCGCCGATCCTCGGGGTCGTGGGGCTTCGGGCGGAACGCTCATCAACGCCTCACCGCGGGCTCACATCGTCTTTGGGCGGACGAGTGGCAAGAATGCCGGCCGCTGCGGCCGCCGACCTGACCGGGGCGGCATGAGAGTTGGCCTGGCCGAGCTCGTGAACCAGCGTCGTGACTGGCACGGGCTCGCGCACGGTCACCGATGCCACCTCGGCCGCGTTGAGGCTCATCAATTGGCTCGCCGCGAGGACGCGCTCCCCGTCATCGAGCAGCTCGACGACGTAACTGCCTGGATCCACGCCGCGAAATGCGAAGAAGCCGCGGGTGTCGGTCGTGAGCGTGCGCACGATTCGTCCATACCGCGCGTCCCGCAGCCGAACCGGAACGTGCGGCAATCCCTCGCTTGCCGCGCTCAAGGCCGAGCCGTTCACATGCGCGAGGACCGTCGGCGGTAGCGGCGCCTTGGCCTCACGCGCCGCCGGTCTCGCGGCCGTCGCTGGCCTGAGGCGGCGAGCGTCTTGGGCCGGCACCGAGATGACGCCGAAGGTGACGACCGCGCCCACGGCAGCGAGGAGTCTCTGACCGTGCATACTTATCCCGTGTCCTACTCACCATTCCTTTCGGCCGTACTCCGACCGGACAAAAGGCCGCGCCAGTCGGCGCATGTACTCGTCGCTGCAGGCGGTTGTGCGCAGCGTGGGGTTCGAGACGGCGGCCGGTCGACGCCGTGGCTTGACACGCGCGGCAGACTGGAATCGCGGTCGCGCGCGTCGGGCACTGCACGGTCGCGCAGGGTCGTGCAGCACTCACGGACGTGAGGGTGCGTGCGGTTCATGCTCCTCGCGGCGGCCGTTGTCCTGGCGCTGGCACCCATCCCCGCCTCGCTCGTCGAGCGCGTGTACTCGAACCGCGCTTACCCCCCGCTCCAGGAGGCGCTCACGAGTGTGTCCAATCGAACGCCGTTCGCGCTGCTCGATGGCCTGATCGTCGTGACACTGGTGCTGTGGCTGATCCTGCTCGCCGCCGACCTCACACGGAAGTCGGATCGGCGCCGGGCGTTTGGCCGGGCCCTCCTGCGGACCGCGGTGCTGGCAGCGGTGCTCTACCTGGTGTTCGTGGTGTGCTGGGGGCTGCACTACCGCCGCGTGCCGCTTCAGGCCAAGCTGAGGCTGGAGTCGTCCCGGCTAACCGAGTCGGCCCAGACGGCCCTGCTCGCCACGACGGTGGCCGAGCTGAATCGGCTCTACGACCCGCAACGTGCACCGGTCGTCGGACCCTCCATCGACCCGTCGCTCGCACGAGCCTTCGAGGGGGCGCAGCGTCAGCTGGGAGCGACCATGCCCGCGGTGCCGGCTCTCCCCAAGCGCACGTTGCTGCTCGACTGGTACTTCCGACGCGCGGGTGTCGACGGCATGACCGATCCCTTCTTCCTCGAAACACTCGTCCAGAGCGACTTGCTCCCGATCGAGCAGCCGATGGTCGTCGCTCATGAATGGGCGCATCTGGCGGGGTACGCTCACGAGGGCGAGGCCAACTTCGTCGGCTGGCTGACGTGCCTCAACGGTCCGCGGTCGGCCCAGTACAGTGGCTGGCTGTTTCTCTATGCGGAGGCCGGCCGCGGGCTGCCCGTGGCGATCCGCGATCGAACGACGAAGAGCCTCGGGAGCGGACCGCAGGCCGACCGTGCCGCGATCCAGGCCCGGCTGGCCCGCTCGGTCAGTCCGGCACTCTCGACCGCCGGCTGGGAAGTGTACGACCGGTACCTCAAAGCGAATCGTGTCGAAAGCGGCACGGCGAGCTACGGCGAGGTCGTTCAGCTGGTCCTCGGTACGAGGCTCGGTGCACACATCATCGAGCGGGCAATCGACGGCACGAGCGCGGGCAGCGCTTCGCCGAGACCAAAACCCAGACCGCTTTAGCGTTCTCGAGACGTGCGTCCGCCGAACGGCGTCGGCGGTCGGACCTCGTCGTCGGTCTCGTCGTGCTCGTATCGCACGCGCTCGAGGAACAGGCCGGACGCCGGGGCAGTGAGCCGCGCTGGCTCGCCAGACCGCGCCATGAGAAAGGCCCCAGCGTCGGCTGGCGCAAGGGTGCCGCGCCCCACTTCCACGAGCACCCCGACGAGCCGCCGCACCATCTTCCAGAGGAAGTGCGAGCCCTCGACGACGACGAGCAACAGGTGGTCGCATTCGAGCACATCCAACCGCTCCATGAGGACGAGCGTCGATTTGGTGGGAGCCGCCGTGCGCCCGGGAGGGCTGGGATCGTCGAAGTCTCGTTCCTCGTGGTGCGCAAACGACTGGAAGTCTCGCAGACCCAGGAACAGCCGCGCGGCCGATCGCATCGCCGAGACGTCGAGCGCGTCCTTCACCCACCACACATAGGGCTTCGCGAACGCCGTGCGTCGTCTCGCAATCTGATAGACGTATCGACGATTGACCGCGCTGTGTCGAGCGTGGAACCGGTGCGACACCGCCCGCACGGCGAGGACGTTGATATCGGACGGAAGAGCGTCGTTCAGCCGGTCGCGCAAGGTCGCCGGTGGCAGCGTCGTGCGAACGTCGAGGTGGGCGACCTGGCCGACGGCATGGACACCAGCGTCCGTGCGGCCTGCGCCGTACAGCTCGAAGTCGTCACGCGTGGTGATGTCTCGGACGGCGCGATCGAGCTCGCCTTGCACCGTCCGCGCGTTCTTCTGCCGCTGCCAGCCGCTGTAGCGTGTGCCGGCGTACTCGATCGTCAGGCGAAAACGAGGCACGCGTTGGTGACCGACGCCGGTGTCTCTCGTGTCGCCAGGCCGTCAGCGCTTCCGGGCGGCTTCCTCGTCGCGCTGTCGCGCGCCCTCGAGAATGGTGGCCAGGCTGTAGTTGGCCTCATGACAGGCGTATTCGTAGATCGGCTCCGTGGCGGCCTTCATCGACAGCTGATAGGCCCAGGGCCTCACCCACGTCGTGGGATCCTCGACGCGAGCTTCGTAGAGGAGCGTGTTGGCATCGACCCGCGTGAACCGCTCGACGAGGTGGATGTTCGGTCCCGAGCCCCCGAGTCGCTCGTAGGCCCCCGCGTACCGGCCGAAGGCGGTCTCACGTTTGAAGTTCGTGGTGTCGATGACGAGGGTATCGCCTTCCCAGCGGGCAATCGAGTCACCAAGCCAGGGGCGCAAGGTCTGCGGCAGGTGCGGACGTCCGTTGAGCGGCACGATGCGATAGCTCGGCCCCATCTCGTTGTAGATCATCACGTGATCGGGCGTTTGGACGAGCTGGACGTTATTGTTGTAGGCCGCTGGATACATCGGTGGTCCCGAGTTGAAGCCAACGATGCAGCGCACGCTGAGCGAGACGTCCTCGAGCCAGGCGCCCGGCCGCGGCATGTCGGTTTCCACGCCCTTGCGCCCCGCCGCCATCTCGTCGAAGCGCTTCTTGGCCTCGGGCGCGAGCGCGGGAATTCGGCCGTCGGGCGGATCGATGATGAGCGAAGAGCGGCGATTGCCGCTCACCGTCGTGCCGAAGTCCATCCAGAACTTGTTATAGGTGCCCGTATCGCCGGCCTTCGGCGCCCGATCGACGTCGGCTTCGGCGTTCTCCCGCTCGAGCGTGGCGGCTTCTTCGGCTGTCAGGAACTCCTTGCCCGCGAACCGGGCCGGACGCTCCATGGGCGTGATGGTCCGGAAGTCCCAGACCCCTTGCAGGTCCGGGTGGCCCCAGGGCGTGCGCGCGACACCCGGCTTCTTCGCGGGCGCCGATCCGGTCGCAGTCGGCGCGCGTTGAGCCATCGCCGGCAAGGGCGCCAGCAGCAGCGATCCGACCACGACCAGGCCAACCCATGCACCAAGGCTTCGACCACGCATCTGCCCCTCCCAGCCTCGTCTTTCCGAGGTCTCGCCCTGGTAGTCTCGTTCGAGGACGGGAGAAACTCAAGTCCGATTGCAGAACGCTTGGGCGCCCGGAAACCAGTCGCGCCGGTATGGCTGCGGCCCCGTCCGCGCTCGTTGTTCCCCCAGTGTAGGATTGGCGCGATGCGACGATCTCGGCTCCCCCTGGTCGTCCTGGCCGCCGTCGTAGGCCTGTGGACCCGCGCGGTTCCGGCCCAGAAGCCTACCGACTGGCCGCTCCACAACTACGACGTCAAGAACACGAGGTATGCGCCGCACACCGAGATCAACACGTCGAACGCGAAGCAGCTGGCCGTGAAGTGGACCTTCGACCTGCCGGCCAAGGAGACGATCGCCTCGATGACGCCGCTGGTCGTCGACGGCGTGATGTACTTCAACGTCGGGTCGACTCTGTACGCCATCGATGCGGCGACGGGCGCTCGAAAGTGGACCCACAGTGTTCGGACGCCGTTTACGGGCGGGGGGCGAGGTCCTGCTTACGGAGACGGGGTGATCTATGCCTTTGGCGCGGGGCTCCTCTACGCGGTGGACGCCATCACGGGCCGAACGGTCGAATCGTTCGGCAATAAGGGCGCGCTCGCGCTGGCCGCGGCGGCGCTGCACTTCAGGTATCCGGGCAAGTACGCGGCAGATGTCGATCCGCAGACGCTCGGTTACCAGATGACGACGCCTCCCGCGTTCCATCGAGGCACGGTGTACATCGGCCTGCCGTTCTCCGAGAATCTGATTCGCGGCGGCCTCGTGGTTGCGGTCGACGCCAAGACCGGCACCGTGAAATGGGTCTTCAACACCGTGCCGCAGGGACCCGAAGACGACGGCTGGGAGATTGCGAAAGACACCTGGGGATACGGCGCGCGGCTCGGCGGCGGCATCTGGACGCAACCGGCGATCGATCCTGACCTCGGGCTGCTGTACGTGAACGTCTCGAATCCGGCCATCGACTACGATGGGTCGGCTCGCGAGGGCGCCAACCTCTTCACGAACTCCATCGTGGCGCTGCAGCTCGAGACCGGCAAGCTCGTGTGGCACTACCAGACGATCCACCACGACATCTGGGACTACGACATGGCGGCTGGGCCGCTGCTCTTCGACGTGACGAGCGCGGTGCGAGCCGTGAGAGGCGTCGCGAGCCTGGGGAAGACCTGCTATGCCTACTTCTGGGATCGGCAGTCGGGTCGCCCGCTCAATCCGATGGTCGAGACGCCCGTTCCGACGTTCAGCGACGTACCCGGGGAGAAGGTCTGGCCGACGCAGCCCATCCCGTACACGTCGCGCGGTGTGCCGCAGACGCCGTTCTGCGCGATCTATCCGCAGGTCGACGATCCAGAGCTCTCGAAGCTCGTCCGGCCGTTGTTCCATCCCTATCTGACAAACGAGTTCGTCATCACTTCGCCGAGCAACCTGGGTGGCGCCAATTGGGGTTCGCCCTCCTTCAGTCCACGGACGGGTCTCGTGTACGCCACGGGCAAGAGCGATGCGCACGCGCTCAAACCGAAGCCGGTGGGGGATTCGTTGTCGAACAGGCCGGGACCGGCGAACTTGAGCCATCCGGACGTTATCGCGCGGCTGCCGACGAAGGTGACGATCAAGATGAACGTGGGGGCGTACGAGCCAGTCAGTGGGCGGCTCGTGTGGCACACCGAGCTGCCGGGCTCGACCAACAGCGGCAGCCTGGCGACGGCGGGCGATCTCGTCGTCCAGGGTGTCGGCGCCGAAGGTTTGTTCGTGTTGGACGCGCGCGACGGAACGATTCTGTTTCGCTACCAGGACAAGAGCGGCGTGCGGGCGAGCCCGCTCACCTACATGGTGAACGGCAGGCAGTTCATCGCGGCGGCGGCGACCAACAAGGTCGTCGCCCTGGCGTTGCCGTAGGGTGACTCATGAGACAGACATGGCTGTTCAGCATGCTCCTCGGGATCGGACTTACGCCGGCCTCGGCCCAGACCATGACCGAGTTGGCGCACGACGGCAAGAACACCGAGCACGTGCTGACGCACAGCATGGGCTTCGACCGCAAGAGCTTCAGTCCGCTCAAGCAGATCAACACGTCGAACGTGAAGCGCCTCGTGCCCCTCTGGAGCACGAGCGTCATGAACGATCTGGGGGAGCTGGCGGCGCCGACGATTTACAACGGCGTGATGTACGTCATCAACGGCAAGTGGACGTTCGCGCTGGACGTTGCCACGGGCACCCAAATCTGGCGCACACCTGTCGAGCTCGAGCCGGGTACGACAACAGCAGCCATCAACCGCGGTGCCCCAACGCTTTACAACGGCAAGCTGTTTCGCGTGACCATCGACAACCATCTGCTGGCGCTCGACATGAAGACCGGGCAGCAGATCTGGAAGCAGAAGTTTGCCGACAAGAAAGAGGGCTACTACGCGACCAGCGCCCCCATTGTCGCAAACGGCGTCTTGATCTCGGGTATGGCGGGCGGCGAGTCGACGACACGTGGGTTCCTGGACGGGTGGGATCCCGACACGGGCAGGAAGCTGTGGCGCACCTACACGATTCCGGCACCCGGGGAGCCGGGGTCGGAGACATGGCCCAAGGACAGCGACGCATGGAAGTTCGGGGGAGCGCCCACCTGGCGGTCGGGGTCGTACGATCCGGAGCTCGATCTCGTGTATTGGGGCACGGGCAACGCTGAGCCGTACGATCCGAAGCCGCGTGGAGCGCTCGATAGCCTCTATGCGTCGAGCGTGCTGGCCATACGTCCCAAGACAGGCGCGATCCACTGCCACTTCCAGTACACGCCGAACGACGTCTACGACGTCGATGGCACCGACGAGCAGGTGCTGGCGGATCTGCGGGTCGACGGTCGACTTCGGAAGACGATGATCCAGGCCAACAAGAACGGGTTCATGTACGTCCTCGATCGGACGAACTGCCAGCTGATCGCGGCGCACCCATACGTCAAGGTCAATTGGGCGACGCACATCGATCCGAAGACCGGCCGGCCCGTGCTGACGGATCTCTACAACCGGTTCCTCGCCGGTGAAGAGGTGCAGATCTGGCCGTCCCGGGGCACCAACGCCGTGCCGATCGCGTTCAACCCGGCGACCGGCCTTGTCTACGCGAGCACCTGGAACATTCCCAGGGTTCAGCGCCTCGCGCCACCCACCGGACCGCAGGTGCTGGGTGCGCGGTCGACCGGCGTCGCCGCGCGCACCCCGGAGGTCAAGCCAGGAGAGGTGCTCGGGCACTTCGTGGCGTTCGAGCCGCTCACGGGCACGAAGAAGTGGGAGGTGCCTCTCACCGGCTTTCCGGGCGCTTCGGGCATGCTCGTGACCGGTGGCGGACTGATCTTCACGGGGAAGCTGTCCGGCGAGTTCGTCGCGGTGGACGAGGCGACGGGGAAGACGCTCTGGGCGTTCAAGACCGGCTCGAGTGTGAATGCAACCGCCATCACCTACACCCACAAGGGCCGGCAATTTGTGACGATCGCCTCTGGACGGGGCGGGGTGCTGGCGAGCCGCTACACGACCGACAAGGTGCCGACGGGCGGTTCGATCTGGACCTTCGCGCTGATGCCGGACTAGCGTGCGCTGACGGTCACGGTCACGTCGCGTGTAGTCTGCAGGCCGCCGTCGTTGGCCATGACCCGGAGCACATACGTGCCGGGCGAGCCGAACGTCACGCTGACCGGGAACTTCCCGTCGGGCGGAAGGGGCGGAGGCGCCCAGCCCGGCGTCCACGGCGAGTTGCTCCGATAGTCGGTGTACACCTTGAACTGCTCCGGGATGAACGTGACTTTCCCGGATCCGCGGTACACGAACCAGGCCACGCGCAAGCCGTGCGCGTTCTGGGTCACCGGATACCGCGGTGCGACCGGCTTCGGGCTCGGGATGCCGTCATCGATCGCGATCGCGAGCAGGGCCAGCGGTTCTCCGACCCTCACTGACCGTTCGGCGGAGCCTTCGATGCGCACCACCGGAGCCTTGTTCTCGCGCTCGATCTTCCTCGAGCCGAGCGCGCCGACGTCCTTCATGATGAGCAGGTCGTCGATGACGTAATCCGGCTTGAGCGATCCGTACGCCCGCTCGGTCTTCCCTCTGGTGGTCAGCGTCCACACGACTTCCTTGTTCCCGAAGTCCTTGGGCACGTTCACACGGAATTGATACCGATTGCGCCGTGGGAGGAAGTGCGTCGGCTGGCCGCGATCCGGTCCTCCCGGCTCGACGTTGTTGTCGGGGCCAATCGGCACATCGATCTCTTCGTCCAGGTTCCTGTTCAGGTACCCGAACACGAGATCGAAGCTGCCATCGTCTTTCACCTGCCACCCCTCGAAGGACGGGGCGACCGTCTGACCGCTCGAGTACATGATGCTCTGGCCGGCGACGGCACCTGACACGGCAACGACCAGTGCCAGCGCGACCAGAGTCTCCGTCACCGTGACGCCGATCGGGAGACGCCAGAGTGGGCGCGGGACACCGGCACCGCCCGTTGCAGTGCCGGTCTTCAGGTCGAGGGCTTCCTCCGCCCGGCCTGCTCGCGCGCGAACGCTCATGGCTGTGCGGCGGTGGCGTGCTTCGGCTGCCGCGCTTTCGCTTCGCGCGCCGCAGCCACCTCTTTGAACTGCTCTTCGGTCAGCAGCACCATGCGAGGCAAGTGGTAGAACATGTCGTCGATCGACCGATTGCCCCAGCCCTTCCAGTTCCTCGCATCGACCACGCGGGGGTTCTTGGCCGTGTTGTCGTACCAGGCGAGGAAGTGGAGCACCGTGCCGGCCGGAAGCAGCGGGGCGACATCGTCCTCGTACACGTAGACCTTCACCCAGTTGTGGTTGTACCCGGCGCAGCTCAGCATCTCGCGCTTGCCGTTCGGGTAGATGGCTTCCATGCACATCCGCTTGCCGCTCGAGTGGAGGTGCGGCTCGAACGTCATGAGGATCCCCGGCTGGTTCACCCGGAAGAACGCGTCGCGCAGCACGTTGTCGTTGCCGGCCGGAATGTCGAGCTCGAAGTCGAACTCGAGCGGCATCGCCACGGCCGACTGCAGGTACTTCGGCTGGTAGCCCTTCGGATAGAAGGTGAAGGCGACATCGAGCCTTGCGACGACTTCGGTGCCCACCGAATGGAAGTGCATCCGATCGAAGGTGAGCACCGAGCCGGCGGGCAGTTTCACGCCCACGTTCTCGGGAAAGATGGTCGGGTTCTGGCCGAGCTCGTAGGTGATGCTGAACTGGCCGGGGCGGCCGCTCGTCGCCTCCTCATCGGACCCGCCCACGCGCCCCTCATCCGCGGTCGTGATCACGGCGTGATGGACGACGAACGTGGCGAGCGCGGCGCGCTCGGCTTCCTTGCCGCGCTCGGCAGGTCGCTCACCCTTCGCCGGGGAGATCCGGACTTCCTTGATCTCCACCGCCTTGATGTAGCGATCTTCGGTGAGCCCGGTCGGTCTCGACTCGATCGCCCCGAACCAGTCCGCCGCGACCGCCTTGATCGTTGCCGCCGGCGAGGACACGATGAGATCCGGCGTCCCGATGGTCCAGCCCGCGCTGTCTGCGTATCGCCGCGGCGGGGGCATGTCAGCCGGGTTCCCGCGCGGCGCGCCGCCGTCGACCCACTGCGCAATCGTGGCGATTTCGGCATCACTCAGTGATGGGTCGTCCTTGAACTGCTGGATGCCGATGTTCTTCTCGATGAACCAGGGCGGCATCTCGCGGCGGGTCGTCCGGTTCTTGATTGCACTCGCCCAGGGCCGCACCTGCTCGTAGGTGGTCAGGGGCATCGGGCCAACGCCGTCCTGCCGGTGGCAGTTCTCGCACGCCCGCTGGAGGATTGGCGCCACGTCCTTGGCGAAGGTCGGGCGCGACTGCGCCGCGATGGATTCGGGCAGCAGGCTGCCCGCGAGGAGCACGAGCGCGGACGCGTGCGCCCGATGCATGGGTCGCCCAAGCAAGAGTCGAGTCATCGCGACACCCTCCCAGAGACGGAATTGTGGGGCTCTGCCCCGAACCCAGCTCGGTCGCTTACGGGGAGACCCTGCACCCGTAACGCGCCTTGTCTCGATCCTGGGACCCTCCTGCGGTCGTAGGCGCGGTGCGCGCGCCTTACACGCTGCGTCGAACCTCGCTTCGCCCGTCCGCGTTTCAGAGACTCCGGCGAGGCTCGCCAAAACCGGTCGCGCTGCGGGGACTCGCGTCCACAAAAGCGGACCGACTCAGGTGCGTATCATACCGCGTCCCATCCACCATCGGCCGCAACAACGGCGCCGTTGATGTGGTGGGCCTCGTCCGAGGCGAGGAAGAGCGCCAGCGACGCGATGTCGCTCGGCGCCAGAAAGGTGGGCGCCAGGGCGGCGAACGTCATGGAGCGCTCGGCGCCGGCGCGATCCAGCTTTTCCTGCGGCATCGATTCACTGATATTGGTCGCCGTGGCGCCCGGACAGATGGCGTTGCAGCGGAGGCCTCGTTTGGCATACATCCAGGCGGTGCTGCGTGTTAGACCGACGAGGCCGTGCTTCGAGACCGTATATGCGGCGCCAGCCGCGCCGCCGTGCTGGCCAGCCGTCGACGCGATGTTGACGATGGAGCCGGCACCGTTGGCGAGCATGTGGCGCGCTGCGACGCGACTCGTGAACATGGGGCCATCCAGATTGACGGCGAGCACGCGCCGCCACACCTCGTCGGACAACTCGGCCACGCCCTGCATGTAGTCCATGACGCCGGCGTTGTTGCAGAGCACGTCGAGGCGGCCGTAGGTCGCGATCGCCAGCTCGACGAGGTGCTCGGCAGCCGCCTGTTCGGCGATGTTGCCATGCTCGCCGACAATCTGCCCGCCGCTCGAGCGAATGCCGCTCAGGGCCGCTTCGAGTCGAGGAGCGTTCCAGTCGCCCACGACCAGCCGTGCCCCTTCCGCCGCAAACCGTGTGGCGATGGCGAGCCCCATTCCCGAACCAGCGCCCGTGACCACGGCGACCTTTCCTTCGAGTCTCATGACAAGAACCTCCTGCGAGTCTCCGCCCGTGGCCTTCCGCCGTGCGGCCAGCACTGCCTCGCTGTCGCCCGATCGGTCGTGTGCCGATAACACGAGCAGAAGCACCGGGTTGACTTCGGTGCGTTGGTGTGTTGTTCTAGCACAACACGATGAGCACCATCTCACCTTGCGTGCTGGCGCTTCGGCCCTTGGGGCCCGGCGCCCTGGGGTGTGCGCTCGCCGTGCTGCCGGATCTGACCATCTTGCGGCCGACCAGCGAGCTGCTGGGGCTGCCCCTTCGACCCCTGGGGTCACGGACACACGGGTGATGTAACCAGACGCGACGCGTCGCCAACCACCAAGGGCCATCACCCCACACGAGGTGATGGCCCTTTTGCTTTCTGAGCCACCACGAGGAGAACTGACATGCGCACCCACGAGCCCGCGAGCCCGACGACCCATGTGGAGCCCCGTCGCCGCGACCCGCGCCATCCCGACCGCGACGCCGAAGCCGACGAGTCGACCCGCCCGCGCGAGGAGGAGCCGACCCCAGAGGAGGTCGGGTACGGATACGGGGTGTGAGCCCTGGTCCTGAACAACGGCCCAATCAGGCCGTGATAGCCTTGCGCGTCGGTTGGTATGCCTTCTGGAGGGGGAGAGCGAGTGAGTTCGAACGGCACAGCAGCACAACGCGCCACGCCCGTTGCGCTTCTCGGCTTCGGCACCGTCGGGCAAGCCGTCACCCGGATTCTCTGTAGTGGCGACGTCGCTGGCCTGGAGCTCACCCACATCTTCAACCGGGAAGTCGCGCGCAAGCGGGCTGCCTGGGTGCCGTCCTCGGTCGTCTGGACCGAATCGATCGACGACGTGCTGCACTCGGATGCTGAGATCGTGATCGAGCTCATAGGAGGGCTGAGCCCGACCAATGAGTGGGTGCGGTCTGCGCTCCAATCCGGCAAGTCGGTCGTCACCGCCAACAAGCAGCTCATCGCTCATTTCGGGGGCGAGCTCCTGGCGCTCGCCCGCGACGTCGGGCGCGAGATTCGGTTCGAGGCGTCGGTCGCCGGGGGCATTCCGGTGCTTCGGGCGCTGCAGGAGGGACTGGCGGGTGATCGTCTCGTCGAGGTGCGCGGCATTCTGAACGGCACCTGCGCGTACATCCTGAGCCGCATGCAGTCGGAAGGCACCAGCTTCGCCGCTGCGCTCGCGGAGGCTCAGGCCGCGGGGTTCGCCGAGGCCGACCCGAGCGAGGATGTCGACGGCGCGGATGCGGCCGCCAAGCTCGCGATCATGGCCGCCGTCGGTCTGCGACGCCCGGTCCGCGTGAGCAGCATCGCCACTCGGTCGATCCGGCCCATCGAGGCAGTGGACTTCGAGTACGCCCGGCAGCTTGGCTGCACGATTCGTCAGATTGCGCGCGCGTCGATTGAAGACGACGGCCGTGTATTCGCGGCAGTGCGCCCGGCCCTCGTGCCGCTCAACTCGGCATTCGCCCGGATCGAGGGCAGCCAGAACATCGTCGCCGTCCGCGGGGTTCACGGGGGCGAAACCTCGTTCTCGGGCTCGGGCGCGGGAGGCGCGCCGACTGCGGTCGCCGTGGTTTCCGACGTCTTGTCGGTGCGCCAGTCGCGTCTGGGCGGGCCCCCTGCCGCATTGACCATGATGACGGAGGTCTACGACGTGAACAGCGACGTCGTCGCGCCGCACTATGTGCGCTTCATCGTCAACGACAAGCCCGGCATCCTCGCCCAGGTGACGGCGGCCTACGCCCGCTACGGTATCAACATCGACGGGGTTCTGCAGCTGCCGCGCTTCCGCAAGGACCGGCTGCCGTTTGTGACGACGCTCGAGGAGTGCCCGGAGTCGATGCTCGACCGGGCGCTCGCCGAGGTCGCGCGCTCCGACTACCAGGTGCAGCCGCCGCTGGCGCTCCCGATCTTCGCGTGAGGTCGCGCAGGGAACTCATGCCCAAAGCCGACGTGTTCAGCGAGGTGGTCGAGGCGCAGGGCCACCTCATCGACTCGCAGATCCTCAGCGCCGTCTTCGACGCCGTCGTCAAGAGCAACGCCTCGTTCGACGTGCTGCGCTTCAACATCGGCCGCAGCAACGACGAGGTGTCGTCGATCTCGATGCGGGTCTCGGCACCCACCGAACAAGTGCTCGCCGAGGTGCTCGAGGAGCTGGTGGCGCTCGGCTGCCGCTTATCGGAGCAGCAGGACGTCCTGCTCAAGCCGACCGATCGGGACGGTTGCGTGCCAGACGACTTCTACTCGACAACGAATCATCGCACGCGCGTCCGGCTCCGCGGGCGTTGGGTCACGGTCAAGAACCAGCGCATGGACGCCGTCATCGTGGTGACCGGCTCACGGGCGACCTGCCGAAAGCTGCGCGACGTTCGCGAAGGCGATCTGATCGTCTGCGGGGTCGGCGGCGTAGAGGTCACACCCGAGTTCCAGGAGCGCGACCGTCACGGGTTCGCGTTCATGACGAACGAGATCTCATCGGAGCGGCGCGTCGAAGTCGGCGTCTCGAGAATTGCCGGGATGATGCGGGAGGTGAAGGCTGCCGGCGGCAAGATCGCGTTCGTTACTGGACCGGTCGTCGTGCATACCGGCGGGTCAGCCCACTTCCAGACGCTCATCCGCGCGGGCTTCGTCGACGTGCTGCTCGCCGGCAACGCGCTGGCCGTCCACGACGTCGAGCAAGCCTTCTTCGGGACCTCGCTCGGGGTCGATCTCGAGACAGGCCGAGCGACCGAAGGCGGCCACCGCAATCACATGCGCGCGATCAACACGATCTGCCGCGCGGGCGGCCTCAAGCCGGCGGTCGAACAGGACGTGTTGACCTCGGGTGTGATGTGCGAGTGCATCCGCAGCGGCGTCGAGATGGTCCTCGCCGGCAGCATTCGAGACGATGGGCCACTCCCCGACACGATCATGGATCTCCGGGTCGCACAAGACCGCTACGCGGCGGCCCTGGAGGGTGTCGGGCTCGTGCTGGTGCTCTCGACCATGCTGCACGGCATCGGAGTGGGCAACATGCTCCCATCCAGCGTCAAGATGGTATGCGTCGACATCAACCCGGCCGTCGTCACGAAGTTGGCCGACCGTGGCTCGTCGCAGACCATTGGCGTGGTGACCGACGTCGGGTTGTTCCTCCACCGCCTGGCGCAGCAACTCGTACCGCTGACACCGCCCCGGATGGAGACGCCCGTCGGCTGACGAGCGGGAAGACCGAGCCACCGAAGCGCCGCCGAGCGGCGCTCCGATGGGACCGGGAGTGAGAATGGGGCGCTACGGCTTGGTGGCGATGAACTTGAGCGCCTTCAGCGCCTCGGCGTCGGTTGGCAGCTCGGTGTTGCCGGCGGGGTAGTTGCCCTTCTTCAGCATCGCCGCGAGGATGTCGGCGTTCTGCTGGCGGCTCAGGCTGCCCGGATTGTTCTGCGGCATCGAAATCCGCATCCGCTCGAAGAGATCCGAGATCGACAGGTCGTTCCAGTTCGCACTGAACTCACCACCGGCCAGCCCCGGCGCCATCTCGCCGCCGTTCATGTCGGCGCCATGACAGGATGAGCACTTCTCGGCGTACAAGGGCTCGCCGCGCTTGGCTTGCTCTTCAGTGTAGACACCATCCCACTGCGTCTTACCCTGCGCGCGGACCGCTTCGCCGCCGACCAACCCCCCCACGACTGCCAGTCCGAGCACCGTCGCACCGACGAATTTGACGTTCATGTGTAATCCTCTCTGGGCCTCGCCCAGACAGCCTCGTATTTTATCAGGGAACGCCCTATTCAAGAACAGGTCCGCCGGGCTGCGCAGCCTCGAAGCGCATCCTTTCGGCCTCAGCCACGAAACCCGAGCTCGTTCGGCGCGGATCGGACTCGACGCGAGTCCAGCACGCGTCTCGCTTTGAGGGCAATCGTCCGCGGGAAACGCCGTGAGGTCGAAGCCTTGCTATGCTTCTGCCCGTGTCAGGGCCCCTCGTCGCGTCTCAAAACACTGCACGGCGGAAGAGCCGTTCACGGACGATACAGTCGGGCGCTCTGCCGTGGCTCGCGGCGGTAGCGATGACGGCGACGCTCCAAGCCACCGCTCAACCGGTTCCCGTCACCGGCACCGCGGCTCCGCTCTACGATCTCGAGCGGGACGAACGGCTCGGTGGACATACCATCGAGCGCCACATCGGGAAATCCGATCAAGAGCTGGCGGAGCGCCTGGCACGGGAGCCCCAGATCTCGGCGGCGTCCACCTACTCCGATCTCGAGACGGCCAAGCGCGTCGTGGCCGCAACCCTCGCGCGGTCAAGGCGGCGGCTGCAGGCCTGGGAGCAGCGCACGGGCGAACGGCCGAACCTAGTCCTCAACTACAGCCAGTCCGGTGGTCGCTCTATCGGCCGCTCTCTTGCGCGCGGTCAACGCGTGGCGCGAACCTGCACCCGAGCGCTTGTCGTCATACGCTGGAACGGGCGACGCAAGAGCTGGTACGTCCTGACTTCGTATCCCGAGGCGTCCAGATGACCACGCGATCACGACGAGCGGCCAAGAAGAAGCCAGCCATGCGGACGCGACAGGCTCGTCCGCGAACCGCCCCATCGGGTTCACGCGGGCAGACAGCCACCAGGCGATCGGCGTTCACCCCGGAGGCCTATTCCGCCCTTCAGCAGCTCGTTACCGGGTATCTCCATCAGGATTTTGCGCTCGACTACGAAACCCCTGCGCGCGCCGTCGCAGCGTTCTTCAGGGAAGCCAGTTCCGAGGAACGGCGGATGGCCCTGATCGATTGGCGTCGATTCCAGGCGTCCACGGCGAGCTTCGCGTGGCCCGACCTCCAGCAGGCGTTCAGCCGACTGGGAGGGGCCTGGATGCCGCCGTCCCGCGCGGCGCTGCTCGCAGCCTTCAAGGCGTTGAGCCGCTCAGCGTCCTAGGCCCTGGCCTCGACGCGCGGCTGAGCGGGCTTCCCGACAAGCTCGGTGGCCGCTCCGTACCGGGAACGGGCCAGGTATGAGGCCTGGATCAGGGCGAGCGCCGCCTCTTTGGGCGACGGCTTGGTGCGTTCGGACGTGTTCTGTTCGACCGCCGGCTTTGGCTCGGACGACACCGCCGGTGTCGTCTCCTGAGGCGCTTCGGGTGGAGCGGGGCAGTGCACGGTCTCGTTCTTCGCGTCCTTGTGTATGCCGCAGACAGGACCAGAAGGACTGGCGAAACTGCTAGGACTGGGAGGGTTTTTCGCCCCGTCGGTGCGCTCTTCGCGCCTCACGTCCAATCGCGTGACGACGATTCGCTCGAATCGACGTAACGATACGCGGACCGGGTCGACCCTGGGGCGTCGGTCGCGGCTGTCCGGCGCGCGGAGCCCCGCCTCGAGCTCCTCTTCGCTGATCGCACCGTCGCTGTCGACGTCCAGCGCCCCCAGCGTCTCGTCCACCGTGAGACCGACCGGCCGTCCAGTCTGGGCGACGACGCGATCGTAGAGCTCGGTGAGCTCCGCACGATCGATGGCTCCGTTCTTGTTCGTGTCGATGCTCCGGAACGCCTGTTCGAACGGTCTCCACGGCGCGACGGGTCGCAGGTTGGTGTGCTGCCACCGGATCTCACGGATCTCGGCCTCGACAGACGGCTTCACCGCGGCCAGCGCGTCGGCGCCGGCCTGGAACTCGGCACGGCTGATTGCCTGGTCGCCGTCCCGATCGAGCGCGGCGATTGTGTCATCGACGCTGAGAGCCGATGGTCGTCCGGACCTGGTCGCCGCCCGGTCGTACAACGAGCTCAGCTCGACCTTGTCGATGACGCCGTCGCGATTGGCGTCAGCGGCTCCAAAGACACGGTGATGTGGTCGCGCGCTGCGCTCCAGAACGAGCGTCCGCTCGACTGTCACGGACAACGACACGGTCTCGCGGCAGATGCCGCTCGTGGTGCACATCGGGCCTTCTCCTCGGGATCGCTACCTTCGCGGCACACCGCCGCGCAGCGCTGCACGGGCGACGCCCGGCTTCGAGTACGGAATCGACCTCGAGAGGAGAAGCTTTGATGGGGGGGCGCTCGCCGGCCGAGCGAACGCTTCATCCGTGCGCGTGCGAATCGGCCTCGCCCTGGACGCGCCGCGGAGGCTCGGGATCGACCCTGAGCCGGTCGAAGAGCGTGCGCAATCCCTTGCCGCGGGCCGCGGCCGCGATGACGTCGGCCGCCTTCTCGCCGATCATGTAGATCGCGCTCACGATGAAGAACCCTGGGATGCGCGGAAAGATCGACGCGTCGACGACACGGAGGCCCTCGGTACCGTGGACCCTGAAGTCGCTCGAGAGCACGCCACCGTCCGCGCGCGGACCGATGCGACAGGTGCACGACGCGTGATGGCCCCAGGCGTGGTTCCGCACGAACTCCCGGAGCGTTGATTCATCGGGATACGCGTCTCCTGGGATCTCTTCCTTCGCGAGCAGGTTCTCCTTCTTGAGCCCTTCGACGAGCTTGCGGGCGATGGTGACGCCCTTCACGACGGCATCGAGATCCTGGGCCGTTCGGGCGCTGTTCCCATCGAGGAAGCTCGGGTCGTTCCCCTCGTCGAAGTACTTGAAGTGAACGACCGGCGGGACTCTCGGGTCTATGGACTGAAGCGTGACGTGCCCCGCCGTGTTGTTCGTGCGAGCCTTCAAGATGACCCAGGTCAGGACGTTCAGGTGCTCGGGAATGAGGGCGGAATATCCGGGGAAGTACCCTTCGAATCGTCCGAGCACGGAGTACAGGAAGAGATCGGGATCCGGCTGCGCCGGGCTGGAGCGTGCGACAACCGATAGGAGCGCCCCGTTGGTCTTGTAAACCCCGTCGCGTCGGCGGGACCACTCGCGGTACTGCGGGTCGTCGTCGGTGAAGGTCGCGCCCTCGAGCGCCTTCCAGGCGTCGAAGTTCATGCGATTGACGACGGCGACCTCGTAGCGGTCCTGGAGCGACTGCCCGACGCCCGGGAGATCGACCTTCACGGGGATCCCGAGCCGGTCGAGCTCGGCCTTCGGACCGATGCCCGACAGCATCAGCAGTTGGGGGCTATTGAACGCCCCACCGGCGAGGATGACCTCGCGGCCGGCGAAGGCCTGACGCACCGGAGCCTGATGGTGACGTGCGTCGGGAGAGGCGCCGTACAGGCGTTCGCCGCTTTGGTACTCGACGCCAATCGCCCGATTGCCGTCGAAGAGGACGCGCGTCGCCAGTGCGTGCAGCTCGATCTTCAGCCGGGTCGGGAAGCGCCGATTGACCTCGAGCAGCCGCTCCCGTGATCCGACGCGCTGAAAGTTTCGCGTCGTCACCGGCGTCACGCGCAAGCCGACCGTGTTTTGGCCCACGATTCGCGCATCGTTCGGATCGGCCCGGCTGTCGACTCTCGCCCGGCGGTCGGCCTCTGTGAATCCGAGCTCCGGGTCCTGACGCACGGTACGCCATGTTTGGACGAGTGCCTGGCGCAGGTCGCGGTTTCGGAACACGCCCGAGGGCACGGCGACCTCGGTTTGCAGCCAGCCGGACCAGCCGTGGCGGCTGGGATTCGCCCCCACGCGACTCCGGAAGCGCTCGAAGGGCCGATGCGCGCAACGCTCGATCCGCTGGAAGTACTTGCGCATGCGCTCGGCGCGCCAGGACTTGTCGCCCGTCAGATCCGCGAGCTGATTCCAGTCGGCATCGTAGGGGTAGACCAGAATCATCGCGTTGTGTGCGGTGCAGCCACCGAGCGTCCCCGCTCGTGGGTAGAGCACGCCATCCACCCGCTTGCCAGCATGCGTTTCGCGGTACTTCGGATCCCGTTTCTGCCGCTCATCGTCGGCGTAGTGGCGGACGAAGAAGTCCCACCGCATGCCGTCGTTTTCGGTGGCGAAGGGGTGAAAGGCCGGGACGTCGTAGTGGTCGGGCAGGTTATTGCGACCGGGTGCGTGCGGCGAGGTGCCCACCGAAGTCCGCGGATCGCCACCGGCCTCGAGCACGAGCACGCTGAACCCGGCTTCCGCGAGGCGCGCCGCGACCGTGCCGCCGCCGGCTCCAGACCCGACCACGATGTAATCGGCGTCGGGCTGCCGGCCGGCAGACGACCCTTGCCCCGCGCCCGGAGCTGCGGGTGCGGTCGAAGGAGACTGACCGGCAGTTGTCGCAGCGGCGGCGCGCCGGGCGCGGCCGAGGAGCCACGATGCCGCGGCGAGCGCCAGCTTCACGACCGTTCGCCGCTTCACGGGTGGCGGCGCGCTACCGTCCATGCCGGACTCGATGTGATTGGCCGACACGCCGTGCGCCTACATCCGCTTGAGGAAGCCGATGAGGTCCCGTTTCTCCGCGTCGGAGAGACCGGGCTCTTCGGAGAAGGAGCTCGTGCCGAAGTAGTGTCCCTTGTTGATCACGTAGTCGGGACACTTGCTGATCTCCATCATGCTCTTCATCACGGCCTGGCTCGCAAAGGGATTGTTCTTGCGCTTCAGCTCCCGCTTGATCTCCTTGAGCAGACCCGCGACCTTCTTCAGGTGAGCCTTGCGCTGCTCATCGGGGAGCTCGATGCCGCTCAAGTCCATGCTCGTGAGAAGGCTGACGGGCGTGCCTTTCGGAATCGGCCCGATGTCGATCTCGCCGTCACGGAAGAACATCGGGAAGAGGCGCTGCCCGAGCCCGAGCAGACCGCGGAGCCCGTCGGGAATGTACCCCCGTGGCACGCTGATGTAACTGTCAGCCGTGGTCCTCTGAATCCAGCCGACACCTGGTCCGCTGACGTTCTTGAACACCGGGTCCTTGTAGCGGCGTTCGGGCCAGAGCATCTGCTCGATCGACGCCTGGAACACGCGCATGCGCGCCTCAACCGAGGGACTCGTTTCGAACTCCCACTCCTCGCCCATGGCGTACTCCACGCGTGGGGCTTCCCCCGGGCGGTAATAACCGCCGCCGTAGTACGGGCCGACGGAATTGTTCTGGAGAAACGGCGCCGTCGACCAGAGGCTGACCAGTGAGGCTGGACGGGTGAAGCCGCGCCCGCCGCCCGGCAGCTGGTACGGCTTGTCCTGCTCCTCGCCCGTCAGCGGATTCCGGAGCGTGATCGTGCCGACCGAGGGCAACGACTTGTAGGACTGCGACGAGAAGTTGTCCCAGATGTTGCCGGCGATGGCATTGGTGGCGATCGGGCTGCAGATGTTGGTCTGGAGCAGCGTCGACGGCACGCGCAGCTCGGTCGAGAGGAAGTTGTCCCTCAGGAAGTCGTCGGCCAACACGATCTCGCGCATGGGCGTCCTGAACGCATCGGTCTTGGCCCATGCCCAGTACTTGTCCCAGCAGCCAAGGTAGTCCTTGCCGTTGCAGGTCTGGAGGTCGAGCCCCTGCGGCAGCGGGGGCAGCTTGCTCGAATGACAGCGCGCGCACCGATCGGCGAACACGAGCTTCCCCCGTCGAAGGGAGTCAGCCTCCTCGGTGAGGTACCGTTTGCCGTTTGGGGCGTCGCCGAGCAAGTGGGGGTCGGTGCTCGCAAGGAAAAAGCGCGCCATGTAGGGCGTCTGCTGTTCGGTGACCTGCCAGTAGACGGAATTCTTCTGCGCATCGGCGATCTTGATCGGCGTAATTCGCCGCCCGCCGAGCAGCGCGCGAAAATGGAGCAGCCACTCCTCGCTGAAGAGGCCGATGTTCAGATAGACGCGGTTCAAGGCGCCCAGCGCACCGACCGAGTCCGAGCCGTCCTTGAGGACACGCGGCGTGAAGGTGGTCGCCGGCGCCTCGAAGAACTGCGCCAGCGGATCCCCGGGCGGCACGAACTGATTGAACTGCTTGTTGTCGAGCTCGCCGCCCGCGAGCGTCTCCTTGCCCCATCGCCGGGCCAGCCCCATGCGCGGCCCAAGGTAGTACACCGCGTTCATCGAGCGTGGGTTGTTGATGTTGTCGCTCGAGACAAGTGACGTGTCGAGCGTGCCGGGGAGCGACGTGTGCAGCGCCTGGTAGAGGAAGCTGCGCTCGTTCGACTTGCCGCGCCAATCGAACACCCGATCCCACCAGAAGTACTGCGCGCCGACGTTCGAGCTCAGGTTGGCCCAGGTCGGCTTCTCGGGGTCAGCGGGTGGATTCACCGGGCTGGGCCCGACATGACAGAAGCCGCAGGACATGCCCACGCGGTACGGCCGCACGAGCTTGCGATCGAGGTAGTAGCTCGAGTCTCGATAGTAACGCTCGCCGTCCCAGCGCTTCCGCGCCTCGTCGTCGAAGTCCGGATTCGAGAACAACCGGAGGCCCATCACGCCCGTCGGCTCACCGTAGTACGAGCCGACCGGGACGGTCTTGCCTCGCGCCCCCACTCGAACGCCCGGATATCTGGTCGCGTCCGCGAAGGGATCGGGCAGGCACTTCGGGTCGCGCACGTCGAGCCACAGGCCGTATCGATTGGGATCGGGCCCGGTTGCGCGCGTGAAGCAGGGCTCGTTCACGAGCCCCTGCCGATACCAGCGTGACTCCCGTGAGTTCGGCGTCGCGGGATGTGACGACAGGACCTTGAGGAGATCGAACGACCCGAGGCTCTCCTGCGCGAGCACATCCCACAGGCGATCGTTGCCGCCGGTCCACACGTGCCACATGTTGCGGCCCTTGATCTCCTCGGGACCGAGCGCGATGCCGCCGTCCATCTCTTTGAAGTAGTCCTCGTCGGCGGCCGGAAACGTCGCGACCGTTCGATTGGCTCGCTTCGCTTCGTCCAGCACGGTGCCCGGCTTCGGCCGTGGCCCTCCGCACCCGACGGCCACCAGGATGAGGGGCACGGCGAGTGCGCACGTCAATCGTTGCGACATCGGTCTCCTGCCTCCGCAGCGCTCGGGCCCGCACCACCAGCCGAGCCCGTTGGGCTTCACGCCAGGTCGAGCCCCAACGCCGAAGTGCCCTCATCGGCGCGAACGGTCCGCTCGAGTCTCACCGTGACGTGCTGGTGGATCGCGCGCCGATCTCCGGCAAGGTGGTGTCGAAGACGATGGGGTCGTTTCAACGTGATGCGTGGGAAGCTTAACGCACTTTATACACGTCGCAACGACGCGTCCGGCGTCCGTGGCGGAGCGCGAGCTCTGTCAGTAACTGCTGAGGTTGACAACGCCACGTGCGAGCTGAACGAAGTCAGGCTCGAGCATGTGAAACGCTGAAGAGCGGCGGCGCACAAGTCGCCGGAGCGTCGGGGGGTGCGGCGACCCACGGATCACGCTTGTGGTCGCTCGAGTCACGTGTTTGAATGAGCCCGGCAGACGCCCCTCCAGAGGACCACCATGCCCGACGTCATCTTCCAACCGATCACGTTCAAGAACCTCACGGTGAAAAACCGGGTGTTCCGGTCGAATATCTCGGGCCGCTTCGACAACTACGACGGCTCGGGCAGTCCGGTACGCATCAACTGGGAAACGAAGTTCGCCAAGGGCGGGGTCGGCGCGATCATCTCGTCGTTCGTGCCGGTGCATCCGCGCGGGCGTATCATTCCCAACTACGCGACCATCGACCGCGAAGAGCGGATTCCGTTCTGGCGCGCGGTGGGCCGCGCCGTCCACGAGCACGACTGCAAGTTCATCATGCAGCTCAGTCACGGCGGCCGGCAGCGCGACATTCCCGATCTGCGCTATCCGATCAGCCAGAGCTCGACCGACAAGCCCGATCCGCTCCATGGGTTCGAGTGCGAGCGGATGACCAAGGCCGACATCCAAGAAGTGGTCACCGCCTTTGCCGAAGGCGCACGGCGTGCGCGCGAGGCGGGGCTGGACGGCGTGGAGCTGCACGGAGCCAACGGGTATCTCATCACGCAGTTCCTCAGCTCGGCGATCAACGACCGCAAGGACGAGTACGGCGGGTCGCTCGAGAACCGGGCGCGCTTCGTCCTCGAGATCGTCCGAGCGATTCGCGCGCGCGCCGGCGCCGACTTCCACCTGCAGATGAAGATCTCGGCGACCGAGCACAACAACTCGCTGCGCGTCCTCAAGCGCGAAGGCCCGGGGAACACGGTCCACGAGTCGGCGCAGGTCTGCCGATGGCTGGTCGAGGCGGGCGTGGACGCCATTCACGTCTCGACGGGCAGCGCGTTTCCCCATCCGCGCAATCCGGCCGGTGCCGACCTCGACGTCGACCTGCTGTCGCACACCTACGCCCAGCTTCGGTCGAGCGGTGCGGACACGTTCCGCAACCTGCTTCTCTTCCACAACGACCTCACAGGAGAGCTCTTTCGCAAGCAGTGGCTCGCTGCGAGCCCGCCGGCCGATCAAATCGAGGGGCTGACGCTGCCGGATGCGCGCGTGATCAAGCAGGCCGTGTCGGTGCCGGTCATCTGCACGGGTGGGTTCCAGACCGCTTCGGTCATCCGGACAGCCATCGACACCGGTGACTGCGACGCGGTGAGCATCGCCCGGCCGCTGGTCGCCAACAACGATCTCGTCCGCCAGTTTGCGGCGGGGCGCGATCGCGCCGAGAAGCCCTGTTCCTACTGCAACAAGTGCCTGATCCACGTCGTAGAGCATCCGCTTGGCTGCTATGACGAGCGACGCTACGACAGTCAGGAGCAGATGCTGGGCGACATCCTATCGGTCTACACGCCGGCGGCGTTCACGTGATGAGACGATTGGGCGCGTACATGCGGCCGCTGCTCATTATGGGCGCGGTCGTCCTGGCGGGACTGGCGATCTGGACCTTCATCCAGATCCAAACCGACGAGCCGGAGACCTACGCCGAGATCGAGGAGCACTTCAAGTACGGCTCGATCGGCAGCGAGCCGGGCGGCTCGGTCCTCTCACCGGTGGGCGGCGTGCTGCCGCCGTATTGGGTGTTCAAGGCCCTCCCGTCGATCTGCAGCGACACGTTGCCCGGCGGGTATGCGACCTTCGGTCTCATCATGGAGCCGGGACGCGACCTGCCGATCGGCGTGTCGCGCCGCCGGCGGCTGGGGATCGACCAGGTGGGCCTCAACTGCGCGGTCTGCCACTCGGCCACCGTCCGCGACCAACCGGGCGCACCGCCGCGGACGGTGCTCGGCATGCCGGCGCAGCAACTCGATCTGCAGGGCCTGGTCGAGTTCGTCCTCGACTGCACGCTCGATAATCGTCTGACGGCCGACGCCATTCGCGGGCGCCTGCCGAAAACTGGCGGTCCCTCTCGGTTCGAGCGCCTGCTCCTGCGCTTTGGTCTGATCGATCGGCTCAAGCTGCAGACGCTCGCCCTGCGCAATCGCATGGCGCCGATCCTCGGCGAGGCCGTGCCGCGCTGGGGACGCGGTCGAGTCGATACGTTCAATCCGTACAAGGCGATTCAGTTCAACTGGGACCTCAGGCGCCTGCCGCGACACGAACTCATCGGCGCCTCCGACTATCCGTCGCTCTGGCACCAGGCTCCGCGCGAGGGGATGCAGCTGCACTGGGATGGCGACAACGATTCGGTCGACGAGCGAAACCTGAGCGCCGCGCTCGGCGCCGGCGTGACGCCAGTCACGGTCGACCATGCGGGGCTCAAGCGGGTGCGCGACTGGATCTGGACGTTGCCGCCCCCGCGCTATCCCTATCCGATCGATCAGGCGCGGGCCAACCGGGGCGCCCCGCTCTACGCGACGCACTGTCTCGACTGTCACGGCGACCATCGGTTTCGTGACGGGGTGACGAGCGGCTCCAAGGTCGGCCGCGTCGTGCCGATCCACGAAATCGGCACGGATCGGCATCGACTCGACTCGTATACCTTTGCGTTCGCAGCCAACCAGTACGGGCTCTATCCGGACTCTCAGTACCGCTTCACGCATTTCCGGAAGACGAACGGTTACGCGAACCATCCGTTGGACGGTATCTGGCTGCGCGCGCCGTACCTGCACAATGGCTCGGTCCCGACGCTGCGAGACCTGCTCGAGTCGCCCGAACGGCGGCCCGCCGTCTTCTACCGGGGGAACAACCTCTTCGACCAGACCAAGATCGGCTTCGTGTCTGGCTCCGCGGCCGCCGATGGCCAGGTCTTCTCGCGCTACGACACGGCGGTGCCGGGTAACGGCAACGGCGGCCATGTGTACGGCACATCGCTCTCGGATGCTGACAAGGACGCGATTGTCGAGTACATGAAGACGTTCTGAGGAGTGCCCGTGCGGAACTCACGTCTCGACCCTCATCACCGACCGACGCCCGTCGAACGCTGGTTCGGCCGCCTCATATGGCTCGGCGTGTTGGCGAACCTGGCGCTGGCGATTCCGACCGTGTTGTTTCCGTCGCAGCTGCTCGCGATGGCCGAGCTGCCGCAAGCGACGCCGGTCGTGTGGCCCCGCTTCGCCGGGCTGCTCCTCGTGCTGCTCTCGGCCTTCTACGTCTCGGCGGCTCGTGACTGGGGCCGTCATGGCCTGGCGGCGTGGCTCCCGGCGTGGCTCAGCGTGGTATCCCGCCTGGTGGGCGTCTTGTTCTTCCTGGGCTTTCAGGATTCCGAGTACCGAATGATGGGCCTGTTCGATCTGATGTTCTTCGTGCCGCAGGCGACGCTCCTGCTGTGGGCCGCATCGACGGCCGCGCCCGTGATGGGTGCCGCGACGGAGCCGGTGTGATGCGCGCGCCGTCCCCGCGCTGGCGGATCGTGTGGGTCATCCTGCTCGCCCTCGGCGTCGGCGCCGGATGGCTCGGATACGACCGGTTCTTCCGCGAACGACCCGCGCCCTATTTCGCCTCGGACGAGGAGCACTTCCTGTACGGCTCGGTGGGCACCGAGGCCGAACAGGGCGTGCCGTATTGGATCTGGCTCGTACTGCCGCGCCTGTTCCCCGAGTATCTGCCGAGCCCCGGCGGCTACGCCTCGCTCGGCATTCTGTCACGGGACGGACACGAGATGCCGATCGGCTTGTCGAAGGTCACGGTGGGCTTCCCCCGGGTCGGCATCAACTGCGCGATGTGCCACACGGCCAGCTTCCGCGCGAAGCCCGACGATGTGCCGACGCTCTATCCGGCCGGCGCGTCGCACCAGACCGCCGAGCAGAGCTACCTCCGGTTCCTCATCGCCTGCGCGTCCGATCCGCGGTTCACGGCCGGCACCATCCTGGCCGAGATCCAGCGGAACACCCGACTGTCGTTTCTCGATCGGCTGCTCTACCGGTTCGCCATCATTCCGGGCACGCGCCGGGCGCTGCACCGGCTCGGCGAGTCGAACGCGTGGATGAACGAGCTGCCCGAGTGGGGGCGAGGCCGAATCGATCCCTTCAATCCCGTCAAGTTCGGCATCCTGCGGCAGCCGCAGGATCAGACCATCGGCAACGCCGACATGGTGCCGCTCTGGAACCTGGGGCGCCGGGACGGCACGGCGTTCCACTGGGACGGCTTGAACACGTCGTTGACCGAGGTCGTCCGGTCGTCGGCGCTGGGTGACGGCGCGACCCGGGACTGGGTCGAACGGGACCGGCGCAACTGGGACACGACCGATCCGCGCGAGATGTCGAGCCTGCGGCGGGTGCAGAACTACATCGCCACCCTGAAGGCGCCCGCGTATCCGTTTTCGGTCGACAGGACCTTGGCAGCGACCGGTGCGACACTCTACACGGCCGCGTGCGCCGAATGTCACGAGATGGGCGTCGGTCGTACGGGCTCGATCATTCCGGTCGCCGAGGTGGGGACCGATCGCCATCGTCTCGATATGTGGACCGAGGCCGCGGCTGCCGCGTACAACGCGTACGGAGAAGGCTACGGTTGGAAGTTCTCGAAGTTCCAGAAGACAGCCGGTTACGTGGCCGCACCGCTCGACGGCGTCTGGCTGAACGGCCCCTACCTGCACAACGGCTCGGTCCCGAGCCTGAGCGATCTGCTCGAGCCCGTCGAGCGGCGGCCCACGAAGTTCTGGCGAGGCTACGATCTGTACGATTCCGAGCGCGTCGGGTTCGTGTCGAGCGGTGCGGAAGCCGAGCGTGCGGGCACGCTCCTCGACACGAGCCTGCCCGGCAACAACAACGTCGGGCACACCTATGGCACGACCCTGACGGCCGACGAAAAGCGCGCCTTGCTCGAGTATTTGAAGACCCTCTAACAGCGGATCCACGTACAGCCATCCACGAGGGCGCTTTCGGTTGTTCGTGTCGCGCTGTCAGGCTTTGGTGCTGTAGGCCCTGGGCCTTCATCGTGCGTCCTATCGACATCAGCCGGTAGGCGGCCCGTCGCACGACGCCCGCGGACTGCGGGGACCCAGCGGCGTCGATCGGTGAGCGAGAAAAGCATCATGCTGCTTCGCCGGGAGATCGTCTTCATCGGTGCTGCCCTGCTGGTACTGGCGCAATCGCCAGGGGCGCAGGCGCCGCTGCACCTCAATCCGGTCATCGAGAAGCTGTCACGCGGCCAGCCGTTTGTGGGGGTGACTACGGGCGACCTCTCGCTCGAGCATGCGCGCACGGTCGCACGAGCGCCGATCGACTTCGTCTACGTGGACATGGAGCACACGCCGCTCAACTTCGACGCGTTGCACATGTTTCTACTCGGCATGACCGATCGGAAAGCGATTCTCGAGAAAGGCAACCTGCAGCCGAATGTGGCGCTCTTCGCCAGGTTCCCTCCCGAGGCGGATCAGGCCGCCTGGGTCGTCAAACAGGCGCTCGACATCGGCCTGATGGGCGTGATCTTCAACGGGGTCGAGACCCGCGCGCAGGCCCTCGCAGCCGTGCAGAGCATGAGGTACCCGCAGCTGCGGGGATCGCGCTACTTCGAGCCGGTCGGGAAGCGTGGGGCCGCGCCAGCGCTCGCCACGTGGATTTGGGGATTGACGACCGACGAGTACGAAACCCGCGCCGACCTCTGGCCGCTCAACCCGGCGGGCGATCTCCTCGCGATCCTCATGATCGAAACGGTCGAGGGCGTGGCACACCTCGACGACATCGTGACCGTCCCCGGAGTGGGCGCCGTGTTCATCGGCAACGCCAATGACTTGCGCCATTCCCTCGGCGTGCCGGCAAGCTCGCCAGAGGTCGAGGCCGCGCGTCAGATCGTCCTGAAGGCGTGCCTCCGGCACCGTGTGGCGTGTGGCATTTCGGTCGGCAGCATGGCCGAGATGACCAAGCGGCTGGCGGAGGGCTGGAAGATGATCCGCACGACCTTGGACGTCGCCCGCGAGGCACGGCGCGCCGCCGAGAGCGCCAGGCCCTGACGCGTCGATCTGGCCCGGCTCGACCGATCGACCCGCTCCTGGACCCGGCGGATCTCGTCGAGGATTCGCATGAACTGACGGTGAACTCGGGTGACTCGGCACGAGACCACCGTCTGACCCGGTTTCCTGAATTGCCGGCCGACCCCCGAGCGCGCCGACGCCCTGAAATTCAGCTCGCCGAGGCCCGGATTGCACGCGATTCCCCTTTGGAGCCCCGTCCTCCTGATTGGTCCTGCTTGGTGCTTTTTCGTTGAGCCTCCGCCCTGAGGGGCGGTATCCTGAGCGCTACCGAGCGGCTACCTGAGCGGGTCGCGGCCGTTAGGCAGGGTGCGTCTGCGGATGCGATCCTGCCCATGAGAGGCAAATCTATATGAGCACCAAGCATCCCCTGCGTGCGAGCGGCGTGTCGCGTCGCGACCTCATCCGGATTGGCGCCGGTGGCCTCGGTTTCGGCCTGTTTGGCGGCATCGGTCCGGTGCCGTACGTCCTCGGCCAGGCGAGCCGGGCGTCGGCGGCGAGCACGACGGGGCGGATCCTGGTGGTCTTCGAGTGGTTCGGGGGCAACGACGGGTTGAACACGGTCGTGCCGTACGGCGACCCGATGTACTACAAGCACCGGCCCACGATCGGCATCAAGGAACAGGACCTGATGAAGATCGACGCGCAGTACGGGTGGCACAAGTCGATGCAGGGCGTGAAGCGCCTTTACGACGAAGGCAAGGTGGCCATCGTCCAAGGGGTGGGGTACGACCAGCCGTCGTTCTCGCATTTCACTTCGGCGTCGTTCTGGCATACTGGTGCTCCGAACAGCGGGAACGAGTACGGCTGGGTCGGGCGGACGGCGAAGGAGCTCGATCCGACTGGCGCGCGTGGCAATCTGATCGTCAACATCTCCGACAGCCAGACGCTGGCGGTGCGGGCTGAGAAGCACGTGCCGCTCGTCTTCATCGATCCGACGCGGTTTCAGCGAAGCGTGTTCTCCCAGGAGAAAGTCCTGCTCGAGGCGCTCGCCTCGCAGCAGAGCCCGGTTGGCGATGCGCACCGCTATGTCCTCGAGGTCACGCGGAGCGCAGCGCAAGCCTCGGAAGTCGTGCGCGCGGCGTGGGCCAAGTACAAAGGCAAGGACAACCGAGACCTGCGTCTGCTGGATCTCGACAAGGTGGCGGCGCTCATCGAGGCCGACTTCCCGACGCGGCTCTACTACGTGCCGCTTCGGAACAGCCTCTTCGACACGCACGTGAACCAGGCCGCCCCGCACGAGCGGCAGCTCGAGTACTGCGCGGACGCCATCTCCGGGTTCTTCCGCGAGATGGAGCGCATGGGGCGCGCAGACGACGTGGTCATGTACGTGTACAGCGAGTTCGGCCGCCGCGTGCCCGAGAACACGAGCCTCGGCACCGACCACGGCACGGCGCAGGCGAACTTCGTCATCGGCAACGCCGTCAAGGGCGGCTTCTACGGCAAGGCGCCAAGCCTCTCGAACCTGGTCCTCATGGACAACCTCGAAGCGACCACCGACTTCCGTCAGGTGTACGCCACGCTCGTCGAGGAGTGGCTGGGCGTCGACAACCAGAAGGTGCTCGGTCAGAAGTACAAGACGCTCGGGATGTTCAAGGGCGCGCCACAGCCGACGACCGCGTAGGCAGGGTGAACGCGCGATCGACAGATGACATGGTGTGGAGGGTGCGATGGCCACTCGCATGAAATGGGCTCCGGGACCGGCCGCCTGGACGGATGATCTGTCGCCCATCGCGGCGAGCGATTGGAACGCAGACCGAGCGGCGCACCTGCTGGCGCATGCCGGCTTCGGGGGCACACCGGACGAGATTGAACGACTGGCGGACGCCGGGCTCGAGCGCGCGGTCCGATCGCTCGTGCACTACGAGAGCATCCCGAACCCGAAGATGGTGCCGTTTGTCGAATCGGGCTTGTGGGATCCCGGATTGGACGGGTTCCCCGAGAGCCGGCCCGAGGCGACCAACCGTGCGGAGAAGACCGGCGTCTCGATGGGCATCGACGTCAAGCCCGGCGGGAGGCGACCGATCCAACCCGTCTCCGATCGCTTCTTTTACTGGTTGCGCGCGACGCTGCTCGAGACACGCCGCGTGGGCTACTGGTGGGCCAACCGGATGCTGCAGACGACGCACCCGGTCGAGCAGAAGATGGCCCTGCTCTGGCACGGCCACTTCGCGACGCACGAGAACAAGGTGCGCGACTACCGCAAGATGCTCCAGCAGATCGACCTCTTCGAGCGAGAGGCGACGGGCAACCTGCGCGACCTGGCCATACAGGTCGCACAGAATCCCGCGATGCTGTACTTCCTGGACGCGCAGTACAACGTCAAGGGCGCCCCGAACGAGAACTTCGCCCGCGAGGTGATGGAACTCTTCACCATGGGCGTCGGCAACTACTCGGAGAAGGACGTCCGCGAGTGCGCTCGCGCGTTCACCGGCTGGTACTTCGACAACCTCACCTTCAAGATCGACCCCGAGAAGCACGACAACGGCGAGAAAACGTTCCTCGGGCGCACCGGCAACTTCGACGGTGTCGACGTCATCAAGATCATCTTCGAGCAGCCGGTGACGGCCGAGTACCTGGCCTCGAAGGTCTATCGGTTCCTGGTGCGCGACGATCAGTCGCCCGAGATGCGCAAGAAGCTCGGGGCGGCGCTGCGCGACAGCAAGTTCGAGATCAAGCCGCTCCTGACGCTGCTCTTCTCGTCGAAGGACTTCTACAGCCCGGCCACCTACGGCGGGCATATCAAGTCGCCGGTCGAGCATCTGATCGCGATGATGAAACATCTGGGCGCCGAGGCGATTCCCGGCGTGCCCGATTTCAATCAGTCAACGATTGCGATGGGCCAGCACCTGCTCAACCCCCCGTCGGTCGCGGGCTGGGCGGGCGGCAGGTCGTGGATCACGCCGAACCTCCTCATCGCGCGCGGCAACATCGCGCGCGACGTGCTTCTCCCCGACATGACGGGCTTCCGGGATTGGAATGCCGGCAACGCCAACGACACTGTCATGCGTCGCTTGCGTGACGGATACGACGTCGGAGCCGCCACGGCGGTCAGCGACCCCTCGACGATGTCGATGTTCGATCGGGTAGCGCTCGAGCGCGATGAGAAATTCAATACGCGCGTCTCGAGCACGCTGGGGTGGGAACGGGCCGCGCGCAAGCTGATTCCAACCCCGCGCCAGGCGGCCCAAATCGATCTATCGCGGCTCGTGCTGGATAGCGGATCCAAGACGACGGCCGACGCCGTCGACCACTTGCTCGGGCGCCTTCTTCGCGTGCCGGCCGCCAAACCCATGCGCGACCAGCTCGTGACGTTCCTGACGGGCGAGCTCGGTACGGACAACATCGAACAGGCCAAGACCTACATGGAGGACGCGCTGCGCATGACGGTCCACCTGATGATGAGCACGCCCGAGTATCAGATCGTCTGAGGGCACGCGCTCGGTTCTCAGAAGGGCTGCCTCTCGGCGAAGCCCAGCGCCTGCTTAATCGCAGTGTTCGGCACGGGACGCACTCCCGAGGCGTCCAGTCTCCATTTGTCCATGTACTGGCCTGCCTTCACCAGGGTTACCCCTGCCGATGTGAGCATCTGCTCGAGCGCTCTGTCCGCATACGGCCGCGGCAGGCCGGCCTCGAACGGGGCATACAGTCCGTCCCAGTGAATTGGTAGATACGCCTTTGGCTTGAGGGCCGGCAGCACCAGCTTCGCGACCGGCGCGCTGCCAGTGCCAAGCCACACATCGACCGATGTGAGCCGCGCGTCCTCCATCGCGCGCCGCAGGTTGTCGAGGGGCGCGCCGAAATCGACGCCGTCGACGACGATGGGGAGATGGAGGTCGGCGTCGCTCGCCGAGTTCTGATAGAACCAGCTGAAGCGTCCGCTCGGACCGTCGACGGTGAAGAGGAAGGCGCGCCCGCCGCCGCCATTCGGGAAGTCCTCCGCAACGCCCGCACGGAGCCCGCCGCCGGCGTCCGGCCTGGGCATCGCCTTGAGCTCCACGGGATCGTGCTGTTCGGGATTGCGTTCGGAATCGCCGCTGTGATTCCAGCGGACGACCCTCATCGTGACCCCGTCCGCGAGGCGGATGACCTCGCCACCACTCACCGCACGGCAGCGCCTGGACGGCACGCGCTCGGCCTGCGCCTGGAGACACGTGGTCTTGGACCCGATGATCCGGGCGCCGGTCAGGCGTGACCAGGTCGCGGTGTCGAACGAGTGGTCGAAGTGACTGTGTCCGGTGAGCAGCAGGGTGACGCGCGACGGTCCGCCGAGCGCGTTCATCACGCGCGTCACCGCCTGCACATCCGGCGTGAAGGACGTCCTGGTCTGCGCCAGACCGCCACCGCCGCCGAAGAAGGCGCTCTGGGGGATCCGCGTGAAGTAGCCGTCGGCCACGACCCTCGTCGCGCCGATCTCGAAGTACACGTTGGCCATCGACATCCAGGTGATGTCCACGTGCGACGGTTCCGCCGCGCGAAGCGGAAGGACCCCCACCGCGAGCGCCAGCCCGACTGCCGCCATGCGGTACGCAGTGGCTCGACGTCCGGCTGAACGCTGGTGCATACCCTTATCGCCCTGAGCGCTGATAGCCGACGGCTGAAAGCGATCCAGCGGGCCTGTTCGTTATAAGCCTTCGTCGCGTGCGACGAGTCGTCACTGACGGGTTCTGAGACATCGTCACGAGGAACGCTCACAACTCAGAACCGATCACGAACGACGGCGCGCCGATTGCTTACTGCCCGCCACGATTCTCGTACCACTTCAGGTTGGCCGTCGCCGTGCCGATGCACACGACGTCGAGGCGCGTGTCGCCGTTGAGATCCGCAACCGCGCAGCCCGCGCCGGCCATATCGCCCGCGTCCAGCACATCCTTTGACCACGTGTTGTCCTTCGGGCTGGTGCTTCGGTACAGGTACGCGCTTCGCTTCCCCTGGCGCTCGCCGACGATGATCTCGTCGTGGCCGTCGCCATCCAGATCTCCGGACACGATCGTGTGTCCGTCGGTGATCGCGTTGTCGATGACGTGACGCGCCCACATGCCGCGGTCGCGGCGATAGACGGCGACGTTGTGGCCATGCCATGGCTCGATAGTGGCCAGGAAGGTATCGCGCCCGAGCCGACCGAGCGTCACGTCGCTCGCGCCGCTCTTCGGCCACGCACCGGGATCCCCTTTGAGGATCTGCGTGCGCGTCCAGCGATTCTTCTCGAACCGGTGTGCGTGCACGCCGAGGAAGCTCGCGCTCAAGGCGAGCTCGCGGCGCCCGCTGTTCCACGGCGTGGTGAGAATGCCGTGCACCACGCCCTCGTCGTCATTGCTGATGGGCTCGCGTGTCCACGATCCCGGACGGTACATCACGAGCGGCACGCGATCGCGGTAGTCGGGCGCCAGCGCCTTCGCGCCGATGAGCGGGAAGTTCACGAGCGCGCGCTTGCCGTTTCCCTCGATGTCGACGAAGCGTAGCCGGTGCGATGTGGGCAGCCGATCGATCTCCTTGATCGCCCACGGCCGGGTCGGATCGCCCTGGGACGAGAGCACGGAGACGATTCCGAGGCTGTTGGCGTACACCGACGAGAACTCGTAGGCCACACCGATTTCGGGATAGCCGTCGCCGTCCACGTCGTGCGCAGCCAGATTGACCGGGCGATTGAGGCCCGTGGCCAATACGTGCCGCGTCCAGGTCGGATTCTCGTACCAGCGCAGCTCCTTGAGCCCGGTCGCCAGCGCGATGATGTCGGGCTTGCCGTCGCGGTTCATGTCCGTGACCACCGCCTGATATCCGCCGGTCAGACCGGTGTCGATGGTGTGTGCGGTGAACGAAAGGGCCCCGAGTCGAGGTGCCGTGATGGCCGGCAGGCCCCAGGCGAGCCACGCGGCAACGAGCGCGATGAAGTAGGAGACGTTGGTGCGCATGGTGGCTCGCGTTTCGCGATGCCCGCATGATGGCATCGGAACGCCGTGGCTGCAACTGAGAGTGGGATGGGTCTGTCCACGCAGAATCATGGCCGCGGGGTGTCCATTAGGGGCGCAGGGCCTCAGCCCTGCAAAGGGCCGCGTCAGCGCTGCGCGCGACAGACCTGGGAACTGAGCCGGCGCAGCGGCCGACGTGTTGCCCGCTTGACAGTGCGTGGTTACGAGCGCAAGCATCGGCAGACATGAAAAGCGGAGTGAACCGATGAAGCAGCCATCGTGGACCCTGAGCCTCGGGTTGGCCTGCATGTTGGGAGCGGCGACATCGAGATATCTCGCGGGACAGGATAACAGTCGCCCCGCGTCCAGCCTGCTGACGCCGTGGGGAGAGCCAGACCTCCAGGGCATCTGGACCGATCCGTATCAGACGCCGCTCGAACGGCCGGTGCGGTTTGGCGGGCGAGAGCTGCTGAGCGAGGACGAGCGTGCTGAGCTCGACCGGCGCCGAGGCGCGCTGCGCGGGCGCGACAGGCGCGGGCAGGCGCGCAGCGAGCGCGATGTGGCGGGCGCCTACAATGCGGTCTTCGAGTCGGTCAGACCCACCGGCCCTCGCACCTCCCTCGTCGTCGAGCCGCCCGATGGGCGGATCCCGCCGTACACGCCCGAAGCGAAGCAGCGCATGGCCGTGTTCCAGGAGTTCCGCCTGGCCCTCATTCAGGCCACGGTCACGTGCAAGCAGCAAGAGGCGGCGTGTCGGGGGGGCAAGTACGGCCCACCTTCGCCGAGGCGAACCGAGACGTCGCCGATCTACAACGTCGATCGGTTGAACCGCGCCGATGGCCCCGAGGATCGGAGCCTTCCCGAGCGGTGTCTGCAGAGCGGGCTCCCGGATTTCGGCGGCTTCCGCCGCATCGTGCAGTCCAAAGGTGCCGTGGCCATTTCCTACGACACCGGACAGGGGCAGGGCTGGCAGCGCGTGTTCTGGGTTACGGATCGACCTCACTTGCCTGCGCACCTCCACCAGTGGTGGGGTGACTCGCGCGGTCGTTGGGAGGGACAGACATTGGTGGTCGATGTGACGAACTTCACGCCGAAGGGCGAGTACCGCGGCTCACGTGAGCACCTGCACCTGGTCGAGCGGTGGACGCGCATCGACGCCGAGACCATCGACTACCGGGTCACGGTCGACGATCCCACGACGTGGATGCGGCCGTGGACCGTGAGACAGGAGCTGAAGAAGCAGGACGAGCGCGCGAATCGACTCTACAACGAGCCGCGCTGCCACGAGGGGAACTACGGGCTGGCGGGCATGTTCGCCAACATGCGCGCCGAGGAGGGCGCGTTCAAGGCGGGGCGAGGACCGGATCCCGCGACGCGCGACAACGCCACAGCGGGCGGCGGGGGCGGGGATCGGCCGGAACCGGATCCCTTCGAACATCCCGACTGATTCCAGGCGGCCCGTGACGCTCAGCCAGCTTCCGCGATCGACGGTCAGCGGCCTCGTCAGCGTTCAGCACTCGTCGAGGAGCGTTGAACGCTGCGCCCCAGGTGTGCTTTGGATGTGCCACCGTCGATCTCGGGCCCGTGGGGAACAGCAGATCTTCCAGCGTCGTGTTCCGCGTTCAGGCCGACCGAGGCGATTGGACGAGCATCAGCTCGAGCGCGAGCAGGTCGAGGAGTGGCGCGACGAGGGCGCCACTCCCGCACAACCAATCACGTCCGTCATTTCACGATCGAAGCTCGGATGATGCCCTCGAGCGTCGTCGCATACTGCGCGATCCTCGCGGCCTGATCCAGGCCGTTGATGATCCGCCTGGCGTTCTTGTAGTCGGCGGTGCCGCTGGAGATGTAGTCCGAGAGCTTCTTCCCGGTGAACAAACCCTTGCGCATGCCGAGCGACATGATCTGGTACGCAATCTGGGGCCGAAGCGTTTGCTCGGGATCTGCGACCAGATCGGCCTCCGGACCGAGGCCGAGCTCCTTCGTGAGCCGTGCGTAGTTGGCCCGACCCGTGATCTGCACGTAGCCGCGTCCTCGGAATCGGTAACCGTCGCCCGGTTCCGTGTTGCCGAGGCGTTTGCCGAGCGGCGTGCCCGTCTCGTACTTCTCGAAGTAGCTCCGAGGTCCACGCTCCACGATTGGCTGCCAGGTGTCGGCACATTCGTGCTTGACGGTCGCGAGCATGTAGGCGGCCCATTGGATGTTCTTCAAGTTCGGATCGGCTTCCATGTTCCGCCCGAGCAATTCGATGCCCGAGACCACGCTTTGCGTGAGCCGTCCGTAGGCGTCGCGGTAGCCGTTGAAGAACGCCGTGTGATCAATACGCATCGAGACGCTCCTAGTGTCGGATCGGCTTCCAGCCGTTCGGCGGTTGCCCCTGAATTGAAACGGCCCGATCCCGCAGCCGCGCCGGGCAGGGGAGCAGGGCACGAGCCTCGACGACGGCTGGCCGGACCGCGTCGTCTTGCGCGGTGAAACGATACTTCGTCCAGACGCCGCAGTCACCTGTCTGACGCGCGAGCGACAAGATCGTCAGCTCGCGGGAGTCAGGGAGCCATGTTGGCTCACCAAAGATCTCCGCCTCCATCGTACGGGCGATCGATCGGCCGTCCTCGCTCTGGTAGATCGGGAGCTTGAGCAGAGCCGCGACCGGCGGCGCGGCGCGCTCGTCGAGCGAAAGAAAGACGTGGGACGGCTGATAGGCCCCGGCCGCGCACAAGACCTGCAGCAGAAAGCGACCGTCTGCCAGCTCGTGGAACACGAGCCCGGCATCGGAGGAGGCGACGCTGGCCTGGAACGCCGACTCGCACTCCTCGGGCCAGGCGGCAATCTGACGCCACCGCTCCCGGTCCGTTCGGGAAAGCGTGGTTTTGAGCGGGGGGGCGACGTCCGATTTCGCGGATGCGGGCTTCGCCTTGCCCCGCTCCGCCGGGGGCGGATCCGTGTGCTCTGGCCGCGGCGCGGTGCACGCGCTCACGCCGACAGCCGCCAGTGCGAAGAGCAGCAGGCCGCTCCGAAGCCGGGCGGGAGGCTGTCGTCCACGACCTCGCGCGAGCCTCTGTTGTGGGGTGTCGTCGCGGGTAATCATGACCTCGGTCGACGTCACGATGGCAATGGCCTCGTCCAGGGAGCAGGAGGGTGGGGCCGACGAGGCCTCTCGTCGAGACCAAGCGGCGCACGCGAGCCGGGTCGCCTCACGGGTCAAATCGTTGACGTTGATTCGACTCGGATCAAGTCGTCCAAGTCGAGTCGATTCTCAGGGCACTCTGCGCTCTTCCACCATCGCCGCGCGGCCGGTGGCCTTCGTTTTCGCAATGGTCTTGTTGGGGTCCTCGACCGCGACGGGCCGCCCCTGCAGGATGGTGGCCAACTTGTCGGTCTGGCACCGATTCAGGATGACGTCCACGAGCGTCGTGGTATTCGGCTCGAGAAGGGCCGGCTCGTGCGAGTTCACGGGCGCGGCCGGGTCGTAGGCCACAAAGCGGCTGGTCACGTACTGAACGTCGGGAAGGGGACTGACACCGGTGACTTCGAGGACGAGCTGCGCGTCGTGCTGGCGCAGGGCCTGGTGGAAGGTGTCGAGCTTGGCGCAGCTCATCATGAAGACCCGGTGCGACTTGGTCGTCGAGTGCAGCGTGACTTTGGTCTTGAAGTCTTCGTCGAACTGCACCGTGAGCGGCTCGTTCGGCGTGCCGTCGCGGTTCACGACGTGGAAGTCGATGTAGTAGTCGTTGACGAGGTGATCGACGTCGTCGCGGACGCGGAAGAAGAACTGCTGAAAGCGCTCCTGTCGATCGGGTGGCAGCCGCGCCTGGTTCCGCATCGACGCCTCGGCGAAGCGTTCGGCGAGCGTCTGGTAGGACGCGAGCGTCGTCGGTTCCCGGAGCGCTTCGAGCACGAGGGCGCCCGGACCATCGGGATGAGAGAACGCCTCGCACGCCGGGTCGATGATGCTGCCGTGGTTCACACCCGCCAGGACGGCGAACGGGATCGACGCGAACTTCTGGCCCTGCCACCAGACGAGCGCGGCGCCCTCGGGACGAAAGTCGAGCGAGCAGGCGCGGCTGTTGAGCGACGTCCCGGCGATGCGGACCGTGCCGTCCGTCCCCGGCATTCGCCGCTGGGGAATGAGCCGGGCCTGCACGCCGCTGTACGCCTCGCCAGCGGCCAGGACGAAGGGATAGCAGCGCTGATGCTCGGGTTGACGCTCGTGGAAATACGAGAACGCGCCGTGCAGGTCGTAGTTGAACGATAGGTCCCACTGGAACGGGCTGGCCGGCTCCAACCCCTGGAGCACGACCTTTCCCGTCTCGAGCGCGTCCTCATGGTGTGAGTGCGAATTGAAGAAGGTTGTCCGGAACTTGGCGAGGAACGACTGGCCGAGGGCCGCCAGGTCGGATCCGAAGTTGGCCGGCGCGAAGCACACGAGACGATCCACGGGGCAGGCTTCGCGGCTGCCCGCGCCCAGGGCGCGGCGCCGAGCGCGCTCGGCATGGAGGGCCAGCCACGCGCGCACGACGAGCGAACCGGTGCTGTGGCACACGACGTCGACCCGCTCGCTGCCGAACCGGGCACGATGATCGGTGTCCAGCTTGTCCGCGAAATCGTGGAAGGTCGCCTCGTCGTCCATGCTGCTGTAGTCGACGTACGAGACGTGGTCGTCGGCGTAGAGACCTTGCGCGATCAGGAAGTCGCCGAGCGCGGTGAAGCTGGTCGATCCGTCCGAATAGCCGTGCACGATGAGGAGCTGGCTGGCCATGTCATGGACCTCGTGCGTCTGCGAGCGCCGCGCAGCATATCACGGTCACAAAGAGACCCTTGGTTGTCGCTGTATGCCCTTACAATCCTTGCGCCGAGGACGCTCGATCGCCTTCCAGCTCATCCATGACGGCGCGAGACCTCGCGCGCGTTCATGCCGAGGCCGCGGCGGGAGGTCGGCGTCCAGATCCCGATTCGCGGGTAAATCCGATGGCAACCATCACGCAACATTCCGAAGACTGGGTCATCCGGGAGACTCCTCGCCGTCGAGACCGAGGTCCACGAGACAAAGGCGCGGCCGCATCGGGCGATCTCCTGGAGAACGGCTCGTTCCTGACGGACCGATCGCGCGTATCGGACACTTTTGTGGCCGAGCCCAGACCGGTCACCCGTGGAGCGACGCGCGCACCGGGCGCGCTGGATTTTTCTGTCGATCTGGAGCCGCACGAGTTGGCGGTCGTCGCGATCAGACATGCGAGCGGGGCGCTCACCTTTCACGCGGCGCGCGAGACGGTGCGGCGCACACGCGGCGGCAAGGCCCAGGCGCGGTTCATCGTCCCGGTTCGACCGAGCGGCGAGGGCGTCACACGCGGTCTAGTGGGCAAGGCCATCAAAGCCGTCGTCGTGAAGGTGGTCGAGACGGCGGCCGACAGGGCGCTCGGTCTGGTGCTGCCGACCTTGGTTCGCGCCTTCGAGACCTCCGCGTGGAAGAAGCGAGGCTTGCGCGAGGGCTGGTTGCGCGTGACGAAGCCCACGCTTCAGACAGGGCAGCTCGAAGCGGCCGTGCCGAGCTCGTCCCTGCCGTCCTTGCTCTTCGTCCACGGGACGTTCTCGAACACCGCGTCCGCGTTCAGGCCGCTGGCGGACACCGACTTCTTCGAGCGCGTGGCGCCGCTCTACGGCGACCGCCTGTTCGCCTTCGATCACTTCAGCCTGAGTCGGACGCCTGAAGAAAACGTGCGCATGTTGCTCCAGGCGCTCCCAGCCGGGCCGATGACCTTCGATGTCATCACCCACTCACGCGGGGGGCTCGTGCTGCGCCATCTGGTGGAGCAGACGTCGCTCTTTGGCGGGCTCTCGAAGCGCGCGCGCGTGCGTCGCGCGGTGCTCGTCGCGGCGCCAAACGAGGGCACGCCGCTGGCCACGCCGAGCCGCTGGGAGGATACCGTCGGCTGGATTGCGAACCTGCTCGAGATCCTGCCCGACAATCCCTTCACAATCGGCGCCGAGTTCGTTGCCAACGGTCTGGTCTGGATTGCGCGGCACGCGTCCGGAGATCTCCCCGGCCTCCACGCGATGGATGGCGACGGCGACCTCATCACGCGGCTCCAGCGTCCTCCCGGACCACCCCCCGAGACGAGCTACTCGGCGCTCGTCGCGAACTATCAGCCCGACGAGCGACTGCTCGTCCGCCTCGTTGACGCCGGCGTCGATCAGTTCTTCGGGTCAGCCAACGATCTGGTCGTGCCGTCTGAAGGAGGCTGGCGCGTCGATCGGTCGTCCTCGTCGGTGATTCCCGCCTCGCGCATCGGGTGCTTCGGACCGGGCGGCAACATCGCGGGGAGCGGCGTGACGCACGTGGGGTTTTTCTCGAGGCCCGAGACGACTGATTTTCTGGTCGCGGCGCTCTCCGGACGGCCGCAGCGGCTGCGCGCGGTCGATCCACTCCGCATGTTGCCAGATCGCCGCCTGGTGCGGGCGAAGGTCACGCTGGCCCAAGGCGAGGCCAGTCGCCCCCGAGCCGGCAAGCGCGAAGGGGTCGCGGTCGAGCCGCGCCCGCGCGCCGCGCCCGCGCTCGAACCGCTCGCGGTCACCGTCGTCAACGGCGACCTCACCTTCGAGCCGCGGCCGCTGCTCGTCGGACACTACGAGTCGTCGAAGTTGACAGGGGCCGAGCGTGTGATCGACGGACGCATCGGCGGCACGATGCAGCGCGCGCTGGATCTGGGAAACTATCCCGTCGAGCCGGGCACCCACGCCGTGTTCGTCAACACGGTGCAGCGCTTGTGGCGATTGCCACGCCCTCGGGCGGTGGTCGTCGTGGGTCTGGGCCGCGAGGGGAAGCTGCAGGCTTCCGAGCTCTCGTTCACGGTGCGCCAGGCCGTGATCGGCTGGGCGCAGCGCGTCGCCGAAGCCGAGCCCGACACACGATCGATTGAGCTAGCGGCGACGCTCATCGGCAGCGGCGGCTCCGGCGTGTCGGCGGGACAAGCCGCCCAACTCATCGCGCAGGGCGTGTCCGAAGCGAACGACCTCCTCGCCGACAGCCGAGACGACACTCCGGGTGTCGACCGCGCCGTCCGAGACTGGCCGCTCGTCTCGCACCTCTTGCTGATCGAGCTGTTCCTGGACCGGGCCACCGAGGCGTGGCGCGGGTTGCAGCTCCTGGCTGAGGCCCTACCCGGTCACTTCGCGATCACCGATCCGCTGGCCATGGGCACCGGGCCGCTGCCGCGACCACTCGAGTCCGGGTATCGCGGCGTCGACTACGACTTCATCACCGCGCAGACGCGCGACGAGCCGAACGGCGAGTCCTCCGTCTTGTATGCGTTGGCCACCAGCCGAGCGCGAACCGAGGTCCGCGCGCAGACGACACAGGGGCGTCTGGTCCGGAACCTGGTCGCGGCCGCCTCGAGCGACGAGTATCTCGACGAAGGGATCGGCAGAAGCCTCTTCAAGCTGCTCGTCCCGGTCGAGATGGAGCCTTACCTCGCGGGTCGGCACGCGCTGCAGATCGAGTTGGACCATGGCACGGCTGGGATTCCATGGGAGCTCCTGAACGACGGAGACGCTGGAAAAGGCGAGGCGTCGGATGCGCCCCCCTGGGCGATCCGGACGAAACTGCTGCGCAAGCTGCGGACGGAGACGTTTCGCCATCATCCAACCGATGCGGATCCCGAAGCGCATGCGCTCGTCATCGGCGAGCCGCTGACTCCGGACGGATGGTCACGCCTGCCCGGAGCGCTGCAGGAAGCAAAGGACGTGCACGCGTGTCTGGCGGCGCCCGACGCGCTAACCACGAGCCGCGTCGTGGGGGTCTTCGCCGACGGGGACGAACCGGGTCCAGATGCGCGGCGAGTCGTGACGGCGCTCCTGGCGCGCCCGTGGCGCATCGTGCACATCGCCGGGCATGGGGATCTGCCCTCCGAAGACGGAAAACCCGGCGGCGTCGTGCTGTCGGACGGCTTGCTCGGTCCGAACGAGATTCAGGCCATGCGCGCGGTCACGGAGCTCGTGTTCATCAACTGTTGTCACCTCGCCGCGTTCGTCAACGAGACCGTGCTGCATGGTGACTCGCGTCGGGCGAGCGACCGCGTACGTTTCGCGGCTGGCGTCGCCGAACAGTTGATCAACATCGGCGTCCGGTGCGTGGTCGCCGCCGGATGGGCCGTCGACGATGAGGCCGCCTCCGTGTTCGCGACGACCTTCTACGGCGAGCTGCTCAAGAAACGGCGCTTCATCGAGGCGGTGTGCGAGGCGCGCACGCGGGCGTTCGAGTTCAGGGGCAACACCTGGGCCGCGTATCAGTGCTACGGCGACCCCGACTGGCAACTGATGAAGGACGTCGAGGAGCCGCAACCGCAACGACGCAGGGCGGACCCCAGGGAGTTCAACCAGATCGTGTCGATGGCCGGCGTGCAACTCGCGCTCGAAACGCTCATCGTCCAGACCAACCAGCAGGGCTACGACAAGGAGTACCAGCTCCAGCGCCTGCAGCATCTCGAAGCACGGTGGTCGGCGTGCAAGTGGCCGGCCTCCGATCAGCTCGCCGTGAGCTTTGCGGTGGCCTACGCGGCGGCCAATGGGTTCGACGAGGCGATCCGATGGTACGAGACCGTGCTCAAGCGCACTGACGGGTACGTCCCGAACAAGGTCATCGAGCAGCACGCCAACCTGCTGGTGCGGCGGGCGTGGGCAACGGTGGCGCGTGCGCAGGACGAGCTGGCACGCGCGGACGCCGGTCGCCTCCCGTCGGCACGGCGTCGGTCGCCCGCCCGGGCGCGCACCCCCGGCCCGGAGAGACTCGACCCGCGCCTTCGGCCCTCCCTAGACGGAGCACGGCAGGTGATCGTGAAGTGCACCACGACGATCGAGGCGCTCATCAAGGAACAGTCGACGGCGGAGAGACTGAGTCTCTGCGGGTCGGCGATGAAGCGGCTGGCGATGGTCGAGGCCGTCGCGGGCAACGAACCAGCAGAGCGCCACGCGATCGACGCCATGCGACGGTACTACCAGCGCGCGATCGACGCTGCGGAGACAGAGCAGGGCGCCGTGTTCTATCCCGCGCTGAACTACATTGCGGCGGAACTCGCGCTCGAGACCGCCACGCCCGGTGGACCGGGGATCGACGCGACCCTGCTGGCCCGCTCGCGCGAAAGCCTGCGGATCAAGAACGAGCGGCAACCCGACTTCTGGAGTGTGGTCGGCGAGCTCGAGCTGCGGCTGTACGAGGCCGTCTACGCCGGGACGCTGGCGCGGTCGGAGAGCGATCTTGGGCGAGACTATCTGGATCTGCACGCACGCATCGGTGGTGGGCCCGAGTGGAATTCGGTCTATGACACCGCCTCGTTCGTGCTGTTGAAGTACACGGCACGAGCGACCGAGACCGAGCGCGACGCCGCGCGGCGTGTGCTCGCGGCCTTGCGCCGGCTGGCCGGCGGAGACGAGATCGGAGCTCGAGGCGCCGACGCTGATGTGGGGGCACGCGAGCGGGCACGTCGGCGCGCACCCAACGCCAAAGCCGCACGCGGCGTCGAGCGGCCCCAGAGACGTCCGCGCGCACGCAAGGAGTCGGCGGGGCGACGGTGAAAGTCAGCTGGCGCTTTGACGGGCCGAGCGTCGCGGCTCCCGGAGAGCCTTTTCGGCTTCGATGTCGTACCTCGTCCTTCGGTCTTCGGTCTCGGTGCTGGTCCCTTCCCGGGTCTTGGTCCGGCCTGAGAGTTGGTCCTCCCTCCCCACCGTGCGGTCGGCGCACGAGGTCGAAGGACCAGGGCTGGCCCCTAGTCACCCTGCGGCGGCCGAGGCCGGAGCCTTCCGCAGCGGTCGTTCCTGCCGACCATGCCGCTCCGCTCACGTCGTCGGGGCCGTCTTGGCTCGCTTGCGCAGCCGCTCGGCCCGTCGCTCCTGCGCCTCATGAAACACCTGACGCTCCCGCTCCGTCTCGACGAGGAGCGGCCTCACAGGTACGCGCCGACCGTTCTGGGGTACGGTGACGAAGGTGAGAAACGCCCGGCTGGTCAAACGCCGATCGCCGGTCAGCGTGCCCTCCGAGTAGACATCCACTTGCACTTCGAGCGACGTGGTGAAGGTGCAGGTCACCCGGGCCTGCAGGATAATCAGGTCGCCGACCTTGATGGGATGCAGGAACTGCAGGTCGTCGACGGCGGCCGTGACGAGCAGGCTGCGCGTGTGCCGATGGCACGCGATGGCGCCGGCGATGTCGATGAGGTGCATGACCGTGCCGCCGAGGATGAAGCCGAGCGGATTGGCGTCGTTGGGCAGCACGACCTGCACCATTTCGGTGGCTGATTCATCGGCGGGCTTGGGCGTGAGGTCCATGCCATCCATCTTAGCGGGTGTATTCCTTGGCCTTTGCTCCGGCCTGGGCCATACTCAGGCGGCGGACGACTGATGCCAGCCCCACGCTCTGTCACACGAACGCGTCCGACGATTCGTCCACCGGCCGTCATCGAGCACCTGGTCGTGCTCATGTTCGAGAACCGATCGTTCGATCACCTGCTCGGGTGGGTGGGAGCGGGCGACGGCTTGACGTCTGAGACCTCCTGTCCGGTCGATCCCGGAGACCCGCAGTCTCCAAGGGTGCTGGCCACTCGTGGGGCCGAGCACGGCGATCCAACGATCGATCCGGGCCATGCGTTCGGCGACGTGACCGAGCAGCTGTTCGGCCGGCCGACGGTCCCCGAGCCGCCGGTGGCGACAAACGCCGGGTACGTTTCGAACTACGCCAAGCGGCCCGGCAACACCCTCGACGGCGCGCGACGCGTCATGGACGCGTTCGACCCTGCGAAGCTGCCGGTGCTCTCGACCCTGGCGCGTGAGTTCCTCGTGTGTGATCGCTGGTTCGCGTCGGTGCCGGGGCAGACGTGGCCCAATCGGTTCTTCGCGCACGCGGCCACCTCAGGCGGACAGGCCGACAACCGCTACCGTCCTCAGACGTTCCGGACGGTCTATCACCAGTTGCACGCCGCGCGGCGCCGCTGGGCCGTTTACTTCCACGACTTCCCGCACGCCTACACCATCGGTTCGCTGCGGCGGCCGTCGTTTGCACCACATTTCCGGTTCGTCAAACAGTTCTTCCACGACCTCGAGCGCAACCGGCTGCCTGCGTACTCGTTCATCGAGCCACGCTACTTCGACTTCCTGCGGTGGAAAGCGAACGATTTCCATCCGCCGCACGACGTGCGGCTCGGCGAGCACCTCATCGCGGACGTGTACGAGGCGCTGCGTCGATCCGAGGCGTGGGAGTCGAGCGCGCTGGTCGTCCTGTTCGACGAGCACGGTGGGCTCTTCGATCACGTGCCGCCGCCGGCGGCGCCGAGTCCGGACGGCAAGCGGTCGAGCGATCCCCCCTTCGCCTTCGATCGTCTGGGCCCCCGCGTCCCAGCGATCATCGTCTCGCCGAGGGTCGAGCGCGGTGGGGTCGACTCGACGGTGTACGACCATGCGTCGCTCAGCGCATCGGCACGGGAGCTCTTCGGTCTCGGCCAGCCGCTGACAGCGCGCGACACGGCCGCGCACTCGTTCGCAGCGGTCTTCCGCACGACCGTGCGGCGCGACACGCCGACCACTCTGCCGCGTCCCTTCGAGCCGACCGCAGAGGCGTTTCGACGGTCGAGCGGGGCGGCCGTCATGACGGCGGAACACGTGGCCGCCGATCTAGCCAGGGGCATGGCGTCGTCGGCGCCACTCTCCGAGTTCCAGCGCAGCCTCGTCGATGCCACGAATGCGCTGCAGGCCACGCAGGGTCCACGAGCCGGTGTGCTGGGCCTCGCACGACTCGTCGACAACGAGCACGAGGGTGCCGTACAGGTACGAGACCTGGCGGCCCGGCTGTTTCAGGCGGTGCGGCCGGCGCCCGACGGGGGTCGACCGAAGCCGGCGCGCCGCCGGGGGATGACGAGACGCCGCGGCGGCCAGCGCCAGACGCGGTGAGCGGTTCGATGGACGCGCAGGCGCTCGAGTCGCTGCGCTCGCTCGTGGCCACCGAGCGGGTTCTGACCGCGGCCGTGGTCGTGGATGGGGAGCCGGTTGCGGCCCTCCTGCCGTATGCCGTGGCGTCCGATGGGTCGGCGCTGGTCGTTCAGGTGTCAGGGTTGGCGCGGCACGCCGCCGGCATGCGGTCGGGCGCGACCATCGGCGTGCTCGTTCATGCGGCCGCCACGTCCGATCGCGATCCGACCGCGTTGCCGCGACTGAGCATGCAGGCGGTGGTCGAGGAGCCCGAGCGCGGGTCCGCGGCTTTCGTGGATGCCGCCACACGCCTCGTCGAGCGGTTTCCCATCGTGGCCACGACGCTGGCGCTCGGCGACTTCAGGGTGTGCCTGCTGAAGCTCGGGCGTGGCCGGTACGTGGAGGGGTTCGCCCGCGCGGTGAACGTCGGTCCCGACATTCTTCGGAGTCCCGGGGCGGACGGTCAGGCCGGGTAGGACAGGCTTAGACGGTTTCGGTCGCTGAGAGAGACCCCGGCGCGTCGTGCCGCTCCTCGCGGGCCGTCGCCGGGAGGCGACCCGGCACGATTGGGCACGATCACGGCCGCATGACGGCCAGGGCCGCACACCGCGTCGAAGCCACGAACGCCCTAGAAGTCGTACCCAATCCAGACTGCGAAGCGCGGCTTCCTGAAGCTGGCGCTCCCGCCTTCGAACGCGAATACGGCGTCCTCCCAATCCTTGTTGAAGAGCGTTCGCCAGGCCCAGTCGAAGTGGATGGGGAAGCCGAGGGCGAAGGTCTGCAGGCCGATGCCGTACGAGGCCCGACTGTCCTTCAACCGGAACCCCGAGATGGTGCGCTGTGGCCCGAAGATGGGAATCGCGCCCCCATTCTCATCGGTCAAGAACCGTCCGAGCGGATCGCGCTGATAGTCAACGATCGGCCGCACCGTCTCGGAGGCGGACGTCGCGAAGGAGAAGGGCTGGCTGTTGAACCAGCCGCCGCCGACGTTGGCGAAGAACACGCCGCGCACGCCCCCGATGACGCCAAACGGTGTGAGCGCGGCCTCGATGATCGGGAAGCGGAGCTCCGCGTTGGCAAAGACGACGTTCTGTCCGATGAAGGACAGGTAATCGTAGCCGCGCATCTCCTGATTGCCCCCGAAGTAGATGTAGTCGGGGAAGTCGCCCAAGCTCTTGAAGCCGCGGAGGCGCATCGCGAGCACGCCGCTGCTGGCGAGGCGCTGATAGTAGCGGACGTCGGCGTCCAAGGTCTGGCGCGAGAGCGTGGTGCCGATCTTCGGCGCGATGTCATAGCCCAGGCGCATCGTGCTGCCGGCGAGCGGGCCGAATTCACGGAAAACCGTCGTCTCCTGAATGTAGGCCACGCCCAAGGGGACGAGTGTGCCGCTGCGGAAGACGGCCGGGGTGCCCAGGCCGTAGAAGTTCAGGTAGTCCTGGAGCCCTGTCCCTTCGTTGAACTGTTCCCTGAGGTGGTAGGCGCCGGCGGAGAACTCCACGCGCCGGTACCGACTGAACGGATAGCTGGCGTAGGCGCTGCCGCCTTGGATCGTCCGCGTGCCAATCGACTGGTCGCGGCCGATGAAGGGGGCCAGCGACGGGTCGAAGAACACGCCCTCGAGCGCGCCGTAGAAGAACTGGGTCTGCGAGAACGCCTGCAGCGAGAACTGCAAGCGGCGCGCCAGGTTCGTCCACGCGAACGCATAGGTCCGATACTGCTGAATCGACGCCGCGAAAACGCTGAACTGCTGATCGCCCAGCACGTCGCCAAACGTGACCTGAGTCCCGCCGAAGACGTCGCCGTTGCTCGTCACGCCAACGTTGACCGGCGGACGCCCTTCGAGGAAGAGCTTCTCGAACCTGCCTTTCTTGCGCGCGTTGGCGGCGACCAGCGCGTGCGTGACGGGGGCCTGGAAGTCGATGACAGGCCCTGGCGCCCCGAAGTCCGCCGACACGGCGGTGTGGAGCGGCTCCTTCCGCTCGAGTGTGTGGATGCCGTACGAGCCTTTGTAGTAGCTCACGAAGCCGATGCGGTGCCCCGGGCCGTCCTTGAGCACGATGGGCGAGACGTTGCCACCGAGCGCGTCGGTGTACTGCCGCAGTTCGCCGTTCTCGAGCTGCAGGGTCCAGATGTTGTAGATGTTGCCGTTCTTCACGACGTTCGGGTCGAGCGGAATCGCAGGATCAGTGGCCGTCGAGGCGAAGACGATCGTCTGCGGATCGATGAACTGCGCCGCCGCATCATCATGGGTGCCGAAGGTGAGCTGCGTCTTCTTCTTCGTCTCGAGGTCGACCTTGAACAGTTTCTGGTTGCCGCTGATGCGGGCCAGGTAGAGGATGCTCTTGCCGTCGGGCGCGAACGTCGGGCCGTAATCGGCGAAGTCATCGACGGTCACGTTCTGCACGTCGCCCGTGGCGACCGAGACAGTGAAGATGTCGCCCACGCCGCCGCGCAGCGCCGAAAAGGCCACCGTCTGGCCGTCGGGTGAGAACGACGGCGATTCCGGCTCGTCGACCGACTTCATGGGCACGCGATGCTCGATCTCACGGGTCAAGACGTTCTGGATGATGAGCGTCCGCTCCTTTTCGGTGCGGACGAAGTAGGCCAGGCGATCTCCCTTCGGCGACCACGACATCCACGGCACCGTGTTGTAGCGCTCGCCGATCTGGACGATGTGCGAGAAGCCGTAGTTTTTGTCGAACCCCCGGGTGAGATTACGGATGACCGAGCCGTCCTTGGCTGAAACCAGAATGATGTCGAGCTCACGGTCCTTCTGGTTCACGGTCACGACCGCCAGGAGGTCGCCGGAGGGAGACGGCGCGATCGTGAGCGCTTCCGCATAGCTCGTCTTCTCGCGATCGGGCGCGAGGTCGCGGCCGTAGTCGGCCGGGCGCTCCTTGTCACGGAACGGCTTGAAGCGGTCCTTGAGGTAGCGGTCGAACGCCTGATCGAACTCGTCTGGCTTCATGCGGAAGGCTTCCTGATAGGCGTCTTCGCCGCCGCCGATGACGCTCTTGCGGAGCGCGAACATGAACTGGCGGATGCCCTCCTTGCCCCACCGTGCCTCGATGAACTCGAAGAGCGCGTGCCCCAGGTTGTAGACCAGACGGACGTTCCCTCCGGGAACATAGCCTTCGAGCTTGCTCATCTTGGGGATGATGTCGGCCACCGCCGCATCGCGCACCGACATCAGGTCGAGCGGCGTCCAATCGGCGCGCATGTAGTCCGACAGACCTTCGTTCACCCAGAGCGGCACGCTGCGCCGGATGAGACCTTGTGGAATGATGTCGAACTCGAACTGGTGCGTCAGCTCGTGCACGATGAGGCCATACAGCCGATCGGGCGGGTCGTCGATCGGCAGCACCATGCGCTGTCGGAACGGCTCGGCGAAGGCGCCGACGCCTTCTTGTGCGGCGCCGGGGATCACGTTCTGCTGCTCGAACTCGCTGTGGGTCTTGAACAGGATCATCGGCACCTTGAACGACAGATCGTGCTTCAGATCGGCGCTGACTTTTTCGTACGCGCTCTCGGCATAACCCGCAATCCGCTCGAGGTGACGCTCGATCTCGGGGTAGTAGTAGATCTCGAAGTGCTCCGTCGTATAGATGTGCCACTCGAACGTGTCGTAGTGGATGTTGTTCTTGCCGAAGTAGGGGACGAAGGGCGTCTGGGCCGCCGCGCGCGAGGCGCCGCCGACCGTCAGGCCGAGCCCGAGGACGATCGCCGGGAGGACGAGTGTCGATCGGACCGGAGTCGTCGAACGACGCGGGGGGACGGAGATGCACATGACCATAACCTCGGCTGGGCGACTCGGGGCGATGTCGGCGAGATCGACTGTGATCTTACCGTGCCGCTTTCTGGCCTGCAAACGCCGATCCGGCACATGGACATGACTTGCGAGCGCGCCGCGGGACTCGAACTCGCCAGAGGCGGGCGGAAGATCCCGGTCGCCGCACACCGCGATGAGCGCCACGTGAGCGCGCTGTCCTCGGCCGTCCAGACAGGTGACGCCTCCGGGCGACAGTCGCCGCGATGAAGGTGGGGACGGGGGGCGGAGGCCTGAAACCGAATCAGCCGGCCGGTGTCAGGGGGGCGGCCCGGGCATTGGGCCATGATCAGGGCGGAGCAGGGGATGGAATAAAGTACCGGTGAGCCGGGTTGTTAAATGAGCCCGACTCCAAAAGAGGGCATGCGACGATTCACTCGGAGCCCGGCGTCAGGCCCCGGTCCGGCGTTCGAGACCGAGGCGCTCGCCGCCATCGACGGGCTGTATCGGACGGCGCTTGGTTTGACTCGCGTGCCGGCAGACGCTGAAGATCTCGTGCAGGAAACCTACCTGAAGGCCTTTCGTGCCGCCGCGACCTTCGAGTCCGGCACCAATCTCCGCGCCTGGCTGTTCACCATCCTCTACAACACCTTTCGCAACCGCACGCGCGACCGGGCGCGCGAGGCGCTCACCGTCGACACCGAGGTCGCTGAGCGGGCACTGGAGCGGCGGATTGGTCCAGACGAAACCCCGGAAGCGCAGCTGCTGCGTGAGACGCTCAGCCCCGAATTGCAGACCGCGATTGACGGGCTGCCGCAAATCTTCCGCGAGGCCGTGTGGCTTCTCGACGTGGAGGAGTTCTCATATGCGGAAATCGGGGCCATGCTGCGGATCCCCCCAGGCACCGTGATGTCGCGCATTTCCCGTGGGCGCCGAATGCTCTTCGAGCGCCTCCGCCCCTTGAAGCCCAGCCATGTCTAGCCTCAGTTGTTCGACCATCGATCCGCTTGTGACGCCCTACGTCGACGGGGCGCTGGACGGCGCCGATCGGGAGCGCGTCGAGGACCATCTCGCGCGTTGCGCGGCTTGCGCCGATCGTGTGATCGCCGAGCGCGCGGTCGCGCACCTCTGTCACGAGCGACGCCCCGACCTACGTGGACACGCGCCGGTCGGCTTGCGATCCCGCTGTCAGTCGCTCGCACGCAACGCATCCGTCCGACCGTCCGCCTCAACCAACCTCTGGCGCGGTCGCGCCTGGCCGATGGCCGCGGCCGCCGTGCTTCTCGTGGGCGTCGGCTGGTTCGGGACGATGACGTCGACGCAAGTGATTGCCGCCGAGCTGGCCGCCGACCACCTCAAATGCATGCTGATGAACGCCGTGCTCGGGACGCGCCAGTCCGAACAGGAAGTGCAGAGCGCCGTTCGTCGTCGTTTTGCATGGGATGTCGAGCTGCCGAGACATCCCGAGCAGGCGGGGCTGACGCTTGTGGGATCACGACCCTGCCTCTATCAGCACGGCGCCATCGCGCACATCATGTACCGTCACAATGGTGTGCTGGCTTCGGTGTATATGCTGCCAGGAATCCGGCGGTCGGCGAGCGAGGTGCGCGCGCTCGGTCACCACGCCACCATGTGGTCGACTGATGACCGGACCTTCGTCGTGCTCGAGCGGTCAGGAGCGGCCGAAGTCGAGCAGGTCGCGTCGGTCGTCCGCGCCTCGCTCAAGTAGCGGTCTCGGGTCGCCATGACGGACGATGGTGCAGACAGGGGATGAGATCTCATGGACAGTGGACAGAAGGGGCAACATTGTTCGCGGTGCGCAGCCGTCCTGGTGATGGCGCTCCTTGCGACAGGCTGTGGTGGCACATCCAGCCGAGAGGCGCCAGCTTCGCATGCTGCGGGGGGGGCCGCGTGTCCCGCCGACGCGCCGGCCGCCTCGTTCAACTTCACGTTGAAGAACATCGACGATAAGCCCGTCAACCTCGCCGACTATAAAGGCAAGGTCGTGCTGCTCGACTTCTGGGCGACCTGGTGCGGTCCATGCAAGGTCGAGATTCCCTGGTTCATCGAGTTCCAGGAACGCTACGGCAACCAGGGGTTCCAGGTGATCGGCGTCTCGGTGGACGACAAGCCGGAGCAGCTCAGACCTTACGTCGCCGAGATGAAGATGAACTATCCGGTGCTGCAGGGATTGGGACACGACGACTTGATGGACGCCTTCGGCCCGATCCTGGGGATCCCCGTGTCGACGATCATTTCGCGGGACGGCAAAATCTGCGCCCGACATACGGGTTTGTCGTCGAAAGAAGTGTTCGAGGAACAGATCAAGGCCCTGCTGTGACGGAGGGTCGGCAGGTGACTCGACGTGTGCGCACAGAGCGACCGGTGCCTCGTTCCCGCCGGATGAGTCATCGCGGTGTCGGGCCGTTTTCGGCGTGGTATGATGTGCATGAATGCTGAAGGGCTTCACGCACGCACGTTTGGCCTGCGGCTGTCGCATCACTTTTCGTGAAGGCGTGGAAGGCAGCCCGGTGACAGTGGTGATCGAGCACAAATCGCCCGCGTGCTCGCTGACGCTGCACGTCCGTAACCTGCCAATCTTCGACTATCGTGAGGCGCTTCGACCCTCGACCCGCCTCGGCCCACCGGAAGAAGAAGAGTACGAAGAAGAAGGGTAGACGCCCTTATCTTGCTGGCGTTGATCCCTTGCACTACCATCCAGTGGCACGTTCACTGGGAGGGTGCCGTCATGCGCTGGATCTCGTCGGCGACCGTCGTGCTTGCGCTGGCCTTTCTCTGACCGTCACCCGGCGCCTCTCAGCGACCTCCTGACACGATCACCCCGTTTCGCATCAATGTGCCGCAGGCCGTGCTGGACGACCTGCGGCGGCGCCTGGCACTCACGCGCTTTCCGAGCGAAATCGACGGATCGGGGTGGAGCTACGGCGCGAATCTGGCGTATTTGCGCGAGCTCATCGCCTACTGGCAGACCCGCTTCGACTGGCGAGAGCAGGAACGGCGCTTGAACCAGTTCCCGCAGTTTGTGACGACGCTCGACGGCATCGATGTGCACTTCATCCACAAGCGCTCGAGCCATGCGAGTGCGACTCCGCTGGTCCTGCTGCACGGCTGGCCCGGATCGGTCGTCGAGTTCGTCAAGATCATCGAGCCGTTGACGGAACCCACGCGCTTCGGGGCGTCCGCCGCCGATGCCTTTCACGTGGTCGCCGTCTCGCTTCCAGGATACGGGTTCTCGGGCAAGCCGCGGCAGCCCGGGTTCAACACGCGGAAGATCGCCGAGACCGTCGCGCGGCTCATGGCTCGCCTGGGCTACGCGCGCTACGGCGCGCAGGGCGGCGATTGGGGCGCGATCATCGTCCGGCAGCTCGGGCTCGTCGACCCGACGCATCTCATCGGACTTCAGAGCAATATGTGCGTCGCGGCGCCGCCGCCGGGCCCCAACCCGAACGAGGGCGTGCCGACCGACGAGCTGAAGCGCGTCGAGGAGACGCGCGCGCGGATAGCGGTCGAGACGGGATACAGCCAACTGCAGGGGACGAAGCCGATGACACTCGGGTTCGGCTTGAACGACTCCCCGGCCGGCCTTGCGGCGTGGATCGTCGAGAAGTTCCGCACGTGGTCCGACTCCGGTGGCGACGTCGAGCGCAAGTTCACCAAGGACGAACTGCTCACCAACATCACCATCTACTGGGTGACCGAGACCGGGCCCTCTTCGGTTCGCCTCTACTACGAGAACCGGGTCGACCCCGGCCTCCAGGGGCGAGTCGACGTGCCCTTCGGCTGCGCCCGCTTCCCGGCTGAGCTCTTTGGCGTCGTTCCTCGGAAATGGATCGAGGCGCAGTACAACCTGCAGCACTTCACCGAGATGCCTCGGGGCGGTCACTTCGCCGCCCTTGAGGAGCCTCAGCTCCTGGTCGACGATGTGAGGACGTTCTTCAGAGGGCGGAAGTAGCTCAGTGGTGATGGTGCTCAACCATCTCGCGATCGGCGACGGCGCGCTCGGTTTGGTCCTTCTTGGCGTGTCGGCGTCCGGCCGCCAAATTGGCCTGTCGGGTGGTCTTGGAGTCCACGGCGAAGAGTGAGAGCGCGCGCTCGAGCTCCCGGCTCTGACAGGACGGGCACGCCGGCTCGGTGCCCGGGCGAACGAGAATCTCGAAGAACCGTCCACATGCCTTGCACGTGTACTCGTAGAGCGGCATGACTCCTCCGATGTCTCGCCAACGCTCCGGGGCCCGGCTCGCCCCCCGGGGCATCGGAAGCGCCCTCATGGCGCGACGAGACTTCTGACCACGAACCAGACGTTGGCTGGCCGTTCGGCCAGCCGGCGCATGTACCACGGGAACCAGTGTGTCCCGTACGATACCAGGACTCGTACTCGACGGCCGTCCGCGACGAGCTGCCGCTGCCGCGCTGCCCCTATCCCATACAGCATCGCGTACTCGTAGACCGAATCGGGAATGGACCGGTCGCGAACGAAGCGTGCCAGGCGTTCGATGAGCCGCGCGTCGTGCGTGGCCAGGTGGATCACCGGGCCGGACTCCCGCGCCGATCGATCGAGCGCGTAACTGGCGAGCGTGAAGTAGCTCTCGTCCACGTCCGATTTGCGGGACAGTGCGACGTGGGGTGGCTCGAGGTACGCGCCCTTGACTACTCGGATGGCAACGCCGGCATCGAGGAGTGTCTCGACATCCGCACGTGCACGATACAGGTAGGCCTGGATCGCCACGCCGATCGGCAGCCCGCGCCGCCGTATCCCCAACACCAAGGCGAGCGTGGGCTCCACGTAAGCCGAGCTTTCCATATCGACCCAGAGCGGCTGCCCGATGGCGTGAGCCCGTGACGCCAGGTCGTGGAGTCGGGCCTCGCACGCGGTGCGGTCGAGATCGAGCCCAAGCTGCGTGGGCTTGACCGAGACGAGAGCGTCCAGTCGCCGTGCCTCGATGGCAGCGAGCAGCCCCCGATAGTGGGCGACCACCTCGTCCGCTTCATGGAGGGTCGTCAGGTTCTCGCCAAGGTGCGTGAGCATCGAGGAGATGCGTTCGCGGCGCAGCCGGTCGGCGGCATCGAGCGCGTCCTCCATGCGCTCGCCTGGCATCAACTGGGCGACCCCCCGGCGCACGAGACTCGAACGTGTCGCCCAGGCCGCCAGCGCGCGATGCTGAGAGAGGGCGAGCAGCGCACGCCGGGCGACACTCATTCGACGTCACCCCGAAAGTCACGTGCCGTGGGGGTTAGCTCTCGGCGGTCACCGTCAGCTGGTGCGCGATCTGGGCGCTGAACGGCTCGCAGCTGAACGCTGCGCCACGAGCAGTGCGCGACGATCTAGTGGCCCGGAACCATGATGTGGGCGGTGCTCGTGCCCGCGTCCATGATCCAGGCGCCGCCCTGCTTGTTGTTGTCAGGCAGGCCGAGCGACTGCGCCGTGGCACCCGGAACGGCGACGGTCGTGTGCATTCGCGCCGTCGCGCCGTCTTGCCCACTCATGGTGATGAAAACAGAGCCGAACTCCGGCTTCACGCGCGTGCCATTCTTTTCGGCCTCGGCGAGGGCGGTCTGCCGCGCGGCCTTGTCGGCAATTGCCTCGAACTTGCGATTCTGAGCGACGCGATCCAGGTTGCCGATGCTCGTGCACTGGACGGAGAAGGGCGGATAGGGGGATTCACCAGAGCGGTCGTAGCAGACCAGCCGGTTGGTGCCCTTCCGCAAGGTGTCGTAGGTGCCATCGGCCTTCCATTTGATGACCGTCGCGCCGTCCTTCAGCTGCCGGGGTGCGGGGGTCAGCGCACGGGCGATCGTTTCGTCCGCCGTCTGAGCCTTGATGGACGCGGCACTCGCGAGCAATCCGAGCACGACGACCAGCGACCTCACCGCCGCCCTGTTCCACCTCATGCGTCACCTCCAGGACGACAGTATATGTCGCGCTCCCTGGCTGACCTACCCTGATCTCCGGCCCCCGCCCGTTCCAACCCGGAGCGCGCGACTCGGAGCTCGTATATCCTGTCAGCGCGATGTCTCTGGCGGCCGACACGACCTCGGCTCGAGCGGCGCCTCTGCAGGGTCACCGCGGGTGGCCTCGGTGGGCGCGTATCACCTCCTGCTGGCTCGGGCTTGGCTTGAGCCTCGGCGGCGTCCTCGCGGCCGATGAGTGGCCGCAGTTTCTTGGACCCGAGCGAAATGGTGTGTCTCGTGGCGCGCCGCTCGCCGACACCTGGCCCGCTCGCGGCCCGCGCGTCGTCTGGAAGAAGGGGGTCGGATCCGGGTTCAGTGGACCGGTCGTCGTCCAAGGCCGCGTGATCGCGTTCCACCGGCAGGGCGGTCGCGAGATCGTCGATGCGCTCGATGTCAAGACGGGCGCCGACGTGTGGCGCTACGAATACCCCACGGCCTACCGTGACGATTTCGGCTTTGACGAGGGGCCTCGAGCCGTGCCGGCCGTCGCGAGTGGCATCGTCTATACCTTCGGTGCCGAGGGGCAGTTGCACGCGATCGAGCTCGCAACGGGGAAGCGGGTCTGGAGCCTCGACACCATGCGGCGGTTCAACGTGCCCAAGGGGTTCTTCGGCGCGGCCGGCTCCCCGCTGGTGGAGGAGGGCCGCGTCATCGCCAACATCGGAGGACCGGGCGCGGGCCTCGTCGCGCTCGACGCGAAGACAGGTGCCGTACTCTGGACATCCGGGGGCGATCCGGCGAGCTATTCTTCAGGCGTTTCGGCGACCATCGGCGGACGCCGTCTGGCGCTTTTTCTGACCAGGAACGGCCTGGTCGCAGTCGATCCCGCGACAGGGACGCAGGTGTTTCAGCGCTCCTGGCGCGCGCGGGCGGCGGCCTCAGTGAACGTCGCCACGCCGCTCGTCGTGGACGATCTGGTATTCGTGTCGGCGCAGTACGGCCCAGGAGCGGGCGTGTTTCGCGTGGATGGCAGCTCACTCGTCGAGCTGTGGTCGTCCGATGAGGCATTGTCGAACCACTACGCGACGAGCGTCCACCGGGAGGGCGTGCTCTACGGGTTCCACGGGCGACAAGAGTACGGGCAAAGCTTGCGGGCCGTCGATCTGCGCTCGGGGAAGGTGCACTGGAGCGAGGAGCGGTTCGGCGCTGGTACAGTGACGCTGGTGGGCGACCGTCTCCTCGTGGTGCGCGAAAACGGCGAGATCGTCCTTGCCCCCGCCGTGCCGAGTGCGTTTCGTCCGCTGGCGCGGGCCAAGGTGCTTGGGGGCACCGTGCGGGCCTACCCCGCCGTGGCGGACGGCTTCGTCTTCCTCCGGAACGGGGACACGCTGGTGTGTCTCGACCTCAAGCGCTGACTTCGGGAGCCTTTTCGATCTGCCGCCCGCGCGGCCTGCTCCGAACATTTTCCGCGCAACAGTCCCCGAGCCTCGCCCTGCTCAGGCGCGATCGGTGCGACCCACGTCGGTGAACCGCCGCCGTTCACGAGGGGCCGAACACGACGCGCGGTGGCTGCTCTGGCTCGATTCGTCTTCGATCTCGACGAGCGAGCCGTCCTCGATCCTCACGCGCGTCAGGTAAATGTGCCGAGCGTGCTCGCCCTTGGCGGCGTACATCAGCGTGTCGGCTCGCTGGAGGAGCGCCGCCGCCATGTCCCGGGCGATCGCTCGGCGCTCCGCGATCGAACCGAGGCGCAGGCACACGACTCCGACGTCGACCCGCACGGGGCGCTCCACGAGGCGCGCGTCTTCGCGCGTCCAGTCGTAGCGCTCCACGGCTTCCCGGAAGCGCTCGGCCACGGCATAGGCCTGACGGTATTCGGCGAGATCGGGAATGAGGAAGCAGAATTCGTCGCCGCCCAGCCGCGCGTGGAGATCCTGCTGGTGATCCCCCTGCCGCTCGCGTTTCTCCTGGGCCAGCAGATCGTCCGAGCGGGCCTGTTCCCTGAGGAGCTGCGCGACGCGCTCGATCAAGCGGTCGCCGACCGCATGTCCGAGCGCGTCGTTGTACCACTTGAAGGCCGTGATATCGACCAGGCCGACCGCGCACCAGCGGCCGCGCTGTTCGAGCGCCAGAAACGCTTCGAGCTGCTCGATGAACCGCGAGAAGTTCATCAGCTTCGTCTTGGGATCGCGGTGTGTCTTCTCAGTCAGATCCGCAACGAGCTGCTCGAAGTAGTGCGAGATCGTACTGACGGTCACTTCCTTTTCGTTCAACTCGTGCCGGAGGCGGTTCATTTTCTCGGCGAAGCCGGCCGACAGCGCCTGAATGGCATCCTGCTTCGACTCCTGCCAGAGTCGCTCATGCCGTGAAAAGACCGAATCAATCGCGCCAAGGAGCATCGCAACACGGTCGGGCGGCAGCCGCAGGTTGTCTCGCACCCAGAGCTCGAGATCGCGGCGTGTCTCTGGCTGAGGCGGGGTCTGTCCTGAAGATTCGGGCGGCATCGGCGAGGGAAAATTATCACCAAGTACGCCGGGCGCGTCACCCCGGTTTTTGCTGCACGTGGGTTACGCTCCTGCTCGGTCGGCCATTTCCGTCAAGCAGGAGCACCGCGCGCCTTCGTGCACCTTGGACGACGTTCGTTGGGACCGGATTCGATCAGAGAAGTCGTCCGGTAGAGTGACAAATGAGCCGCCGGAATCAAGTAACTGCGGCAAGGCGACCGGGATCAGGATGTCCGAGGCGACCCGAGCCAGCGCACCGCGTCAGCAAAGGTCAGCACCAAGACGTCGCGATACGCCGGGTGCGATGGATCGATCGGCTCGACGGGCGTGACACCATGTGCCACGCGCCGATCGTCGACGATCGCGGCATCGAGCGGATCGGTGAGCGTGAACGATCCGAGGGGCGAGCCGTCGAGCGCATGGATGCCGGTGACCCCCCTCGCGATGTTGCAGCGGTCGATGAGCAATACCAGCACGTAGTCCACCCCGTCACGATGCAGGCCTTCCGGCGTGGGCCTGCCCGGCGCGCTGTCGTGCGCCTCGATACGGAACTGGTGAACCTCTGCGCGCCACGTGTCGGTTTCGGGCGCGAGCTCGCTGAAACACGCACGGCTGAAGGCGAGGACCGTCTGCAGGCACACGCTCCGCCCGGTCTCGTCGGCCACCGGCTCGAACCACCGTTCGATCCCGCCGTGGAGCGGGTTGTAGGTCAGTGACTGATAGTGCGGCTGGTGCGCCTCCCGTGCGATCGGTCCCTCGCGTGACACGGCGTACACCGCATGCCGGCGCCGCCGATACCGCCCGCCGTCGGCCATGTAGCGATCGAGGCCAAGGCTGTTCCAGCTCGCGCGGAACGCCGGCCAGTCCGCGAGCGTGCCGAATGGCGTCAGCATGTCGCGCATGGCGGGCCCGCGAACGAACGAATACCCTTCGGTGGCAACCCGCCGCAGGAGAGCGGCGCTCGTTTCGCTGACGCCGACCGGCATGAAGCCATTCTATGTCGGGGCTCCGCCCCGATCCCCGGAGTATCGCTCACAGGGGCCCCGCACCCCCCACTCCTTCGCGGGCGACCTGTCCGCGCCGCCGCTCCTCGCCGGCCTGTTTTCCCGGTCCCGCCAGTCCTCGACGCCGCCAGGCGCGTTGCGGTCGAGCCGTCGGACCGACAACTCTCAAGCTTTCGTGACCGAAACCAGGGCATCGGGCGCGATGAACTCGCGTTCGGGATGCCGCACGCTCAGCACCGGACAGCTCGCCGTCCGGACCACACGCTCGGCGACGCTGCCAACGAGCAGATGCGCGACCGCACCACGGCCGTGGGTGCCGAGGATGATGAGATCGACGCCTACCTCCTTGGCGTAGTCGACAATCGCCGCCGCTGGCGCTGCCGAAGCGCGCACCACCGGCACCAGCTTGAGCGTCTTCCGGTCGTCGGCGGTCAGCTCGGCAGCCAACCGCTTCTCGCCGGCCTCCTCGACGTCTCGTTGCAGGTCGGGGATGACCATGGGATAGGCGTCGGCCGCGAATCGGGTCAGCACGTTCTCGACCACATGCAGGATGTGAAGCTCCGCGTTGAACGTGCGCGCGAAGTGCCGCCCGTAGTCCAACGCGACGGCAGAGGGTTCACTGAAGTCTGTCGCCACGAGCACGCGTTTGAGAGTGATCATAGGCGCCTCGATTCCTCCCGCTGAGCTGGCCGGTGTGGTTGCCCAGCAACCAGCGGCGGGCACTGGGTGAAAGCTGATGGCTGAACACTGATAGCTTACGCCTGCGAGGAGCAGACCCCGTGCCAATCGCTGGGGAGAGCTCGCGCCTCGGGCATCGGACGGGCATGCTGCGAACGGGTCTGGCGACCGGCATGCCGAGTCCCGGAGCTCCGGCACTGCCGGCGTCCCGGCGGCCTTCCGGGGATGACCCGGATCAATCCGGGGGGCCCCACCGCGCCCCCGCGCGGGGGCGGCGCGGGGGCGGGCCTGTGAGCGACCGAGCCCCTCTGTGAGGCGGCGCCGACGTCATCACTGGTCCGCTTTTTGAAAAACCCTCGGCATCATGTCGATGCGCACCCGACTCTACGCCACATCTGATTCGATGAGCGTCGGCGTGCTGCCGATGCCGGGAGAATTTTCCCGGACAGCCGGGAAAACTCCCAGCAGGCGCATCCTTGTCATCGATCAAGAACCGCTGACGCGGTGGTCGCTGGCCGAGATTCTCACGGAAGCCGGGCACGACGTGGTCGTGGCAGCCGATGCACAAGCAGCACACGAGGCGGTCGTCCATGACCCCACCGTCGATGTCGTCCTGCTCGACGGAGATCTTCCCGATTCCCAGAACTTCAAACTGTTGAGCGATCTGCGGCTGTGCGTCCCGCGCGCTCGGGTCATCCTCATGACCGCGTTTGGCACGCCTGCGCTGGTGCAGGGGGCGCTCCGTCTCGGTGCCTCACGGGTGCTCGAGAAGCCCTTCGACATGACCGACCTGCCTGCGCTGGTGTCCTGAGCCCACGGCGGTCCGCCCGCCAGCCCCTCGACAAACCGGCCGCCACTGTGGAGGATTGAGCACGACGCTCATGCCTCCTGCCGTGACGGTCACTCTGAGTCCACCAGCGCAAGGTTCTCGCCGCGCGGATGTGTCCGGCGCCTGGCTTGGAGCGGAGCCTCGTCGCGTCCGATTCGCGTGGCTGCCGTCGCTGCTGGCGCTGGCCATGGCGGCGGTCGGGTGGGCCATCGCCACGCCGTGGCACTCCCCGCTTGGCGCATCGCTGCTCGGCGCGACCGTCTGCCTGGTGGCCTGGAACGGGGTGCTCCTCGGTGGGCGCGGACGAGCCACTCGCCTCGCAGCTGCCGCTGAGGCCGAGTGCGTCCTCGTCTTGCGCAAGCAGCATTACCTGCAGGCCTGCGCGCAGGGGGCTGTGCTGGCGTATTGGGGATGGTACTGGCGTCCCGTCTACGACTTCGCTCCGCTGATTCTGGCGCAGCTGTTCTTCGCGTACGCCTTCGACATGCTCCTGGCGTGGTCGCGACGCCGATCGTACACGCTCGGATTCGGACCGGTCCCCGTTGTCTTCAGCACGAACCTCTTTCTCTGGTTCGAGCGTGACTGGTTCTTCCTCCAGCTGATCATGCTGGCGGTCGGGTTCTCGGCCAAGGCGCTCATCGTGTGGACGCGTGAGGGGAGGCTCGTCCACGTCTTCAATCCTTCCTCCTTCCCGTTGGCGCTCGTCTCACTGGTGCTGATCGTCACCGGTGCACACCACCTCACGAGGGGGCAGGAGATCGCCATCACCCAGTTCTATCCGCCCCAGATGTACCTGGTCCTCTTTCTGGTCGGCCTTCCAGGCCAGTTCTTCTTCGGGGTCGCTTCGATGACGCTCGCAGCGGTCGTCACGACGGCTCTCCTCGGGTTCGTCTACTTCCTGACGACGGGTACGTATTTCTTCTACGACGCCTACGTTCCGATTGCCGTCTTCCTGGGCATGCATCTGCTCTTCACTGATCCATCGACCGCGCCACGCACCGAGCTCGGGCGACTCGCGTTCGGGGTCTTGTATGGGGCGAGCTCGATGGTCCTCTATCAGGGCCTCACGGCGATCGGCGCTCCCGCGTTCTACGACAAGCTCCTGCAGGTGCCGCTCCTGAACCTGTCGGTGCGCTGGCTCGATCGTGTCAGCAGCGCTTCGTTTTGGCGAGGCCTCGATCCGGCGCGGCTCGGTCGAGTGCTGACCGTCCGTCAGCGGTCGATGGCCTACATGGTGCTCTGGGGCGGGGTGTTCGCCCTGCTCAGCGCGCTCCAAGGCGTCGGCGATCGGCATCCCGGTCAATGGGTCCGGTTCTGGGAAGTGGCATGCCAGGGTGGACGTCCGCGCGCGTGCACCTACCTAAGCGATCTCGAGCAACGGCTCTGCGAGGCTGGTTCGGGCTGGGCGTGCAACGAAGCGGGACTACGGCTTGTCGAAGGCGGCGCTGGGGGTGGCGGCCAAGGGGTCGATGTCGGGCGGTCGGCGGTCTCGCTCTTCCAGCGCGGCTGCCGCCTCGGCTTCATCGAGGCCTGTACGAATATCCGTCGAAGCGTCGGCTATTCCCGCGGCCTCGAGCGCGGAGAGCCGACGCTGGCCGACTATCCCATTCTGGTGCGGGGCAGCAAAGGACCGGTGGTCGATCGACAGCCGGCGACGCTCTTGGCGCGCGCGTGCGCCATTGGCTGGCCCAGTGCGTGTGATCGTGCAGGGGCCAGCCGGTGAGGCGCCGGTGGGCCGGTGCTACTTGGCGGGCGTGGCCTTCTGATTGAGCTCGTAGGGCGCGCCGATGCCCGAGGAGCCCATAAACAGCTTGCTGCCGTCGGGGAACGTGATGTCGCGTCCGTTCGCCCGGCGCGAACCGTCCTTGGCCTGGTAGCCGTCGACGACCACCACGGTGCCCGGCAGCAGCGATTTCCGCGTGAAGCCGCGTCGGAAGAGCACGCTCGGCGTGCCAGCCTCGAAAGCCCAGTTCTCCACTTTGCCGTTGGGCAGTTTCACGTCCATGTGCAGCCAGACGTGCGGATTGGTCCACTCCATCTTCGTCACGGTGCCCTTCATCGTCAGCGGCTTGTTCGCGTCGAACTCCGCCGCGAACGCGTGATGCGCCGACACCCGGGCAGAACCGACGGCCAACACAAGGGCCAGAGCGGCGCCCCCTGCCAAGAGCCTGTTGCACATGGGACTCATCCTCCTCGTTCGAGCCAACCGACTGTTCAGCATACTACGCGTCCACTGCGGTCCGGTGGCGCGCGCCCCCGAGGAGCGGCGCTGGGACCGGGGCCGCGCAAGCGACCGAACCCGGGTTCGGGACAGCGTCCCGATTGATCGGCGGCGCGGCGTGACGTACGCAGCTTCGATTCGTGCGATTCAGCGCCGATACCACTCGTACAGCTTCTCGCCCTCCGGCACCTTCCGGGTAATCTCGACGATCATGTTCTCGCCTTCCCACCGTTTGACGAGCGGCTGGCGGCGCAGACCGCCGTACATGAACTCCTCGACGAACTCGATACAGCGATACTCCATCAGCTGCGCGTTCTTCTCCAGCCGTCGATAGAGCGGCATCGAGATCTTCCACGGAGCGGTGAAGACGTTCGGATCCTCGATCGTCACCTCGTACTGAACGGCGTCTTTGTGGATCGGCGTGAATCGCTCCGTGAGGTGGAGCGCCTCGCTGTGATAGTTACCGGCACGGTCGAACCAATTCTTGCCGTTGAACTCCGTGACATCCACGACCAGCGTGTCGCCTTCCCACTTGCCGACCGAATGGCCCATGTAGGTGAAGTCGGGTGGCCCTTCGACCTCGTCCAGGTGGATCGTGCGGGCCGTTGATGTGAACTCGAAGGCCATGTGTACCTTGTTGGTGCTCTGGACGATCTGAAACGGATACGGCATGTACATCGCGCGGGGGATGCCCGGCAGGTAGCACTTGAGCTCTGGATCGCGGTCGATCCAGTTCGCGCCGTTCTCCTGCTTGACCTTGAGCGCCTCCGGCTTGTAGGGGATCTTACCGTCGCCCTCGACGACGCCCACCGATCCGGGCACACCGCCCGCGGCGCCCAACGCGAGCACGGGCGCGGCCGGCACCCGGGTGTACTCATACGGATACACGCCCTCCTGGGTCACGATGGCCGGACGCGCTGCGTGCGCTTCCAGGTCCCAGTGAGCCTCGTTCAAAGCCTGCCAGATCCCGCTGAAGTCCGGCTTGCCGTCGGCGGTGCGCGTGACGACCGGCCCCTGAGGCGCCGCAGGCTGCGAGGGCGGGGACGTGCAGGCTTGGACGGTGAATGCGCCAATCGCCGCCGCGAGCACGGCCGTCGCAACGAGGGGTTTCTTCGAAGACATCGACATGGTGGCTCCCGATCTCACCTCGGGGTCGTGTCCCCGGGGTGCGTGCGAACGTGGCGCGTTATCGGTTGAAAGGATTGGACTCTTCGCCGTCATCGGCAAAGCCGCCCGCAAACCCGCCGCACCCGGCGGAGCAAAGCGTAGCCGGATGCGGTCCCTTGCCGCGGGCGTGCGCCCGCTCCTCGGCGCGCGCACCCGCCAGCAGCGCCGGCATTCCGTAGTTTCCCTCATGGCAGCGCGGCTCCTTGTAGTGCCGGTTCGCTTTGTCTGGCTGCCGCGAGAGCTCCTGGGTCACGGTCCACGGCTTGGTCCACGTGGTGGGATCCTCGATCCGGACGACGACTTCAATCGTATTCGCGTCCTTCATGGTGTAACGCTCCACCAGGTGCAGGTTCTCGCGCGCGCCCTGGTAGTCGGTCTTCGGCGAGAAGTTCGTCACGTCGACCACCAGCGTGTCACCCTCCCACTTGGCGCGCGAATCACCCCACCAGAGGCGGACGTGCCCCGGCAAGTGTGGCCGGTCGGTGATGGGAATCATGCGCTGCCACCCCTGGCCCTGGCCCGTATCGTAATAGATCGAGAGCGCGTCCTTCGACAGGATGAACTGGGGATAGAAGCCGGTCGCGCCGCCGAAGTCGGGCAGGATGGCGCCCATGCAGCGCTCCCCGAGCGTTCGATCCTCGGGGTGATCCGAGCGGTTGATGAGCCCGCCGCCCGGCGCGCCCGTGGCGATGTAGAACGGCGGCACGTCGTGATACTTCGGCGACGGTGGCCCGTACTTCCCGCCGGCGCAGCCCACGAGCTTCTCCTTGCACGTGTCGGTCGCCTGGAGCAGCTCGAGCACGAAGTTGCGGACCGTTTCCCGCCGCTCGGTCGCTTCAGGCGTGAACGGCGGGATGCGGCCGTCAGGCGGATCAGTGATGAGGGAGGTGCGTTTGCCGGTCGGCTTGTGCGACAAGAAGATGTTCGTGCTGTAGGCGCCGCCCACATCCTGAGCGTTGCCGCGGCCGTATCGACGGACATCCTGACTGACGATCTCTCCGCGGATCTTGTCGAGCTCCTGGCGCTCTTCGTCAGTGAAAAACTCCTTGTCCTTGTATTTCGAGGGGCGCTGGAGCGGGATGTCGTGGCTATTGGTCCATATGCCGGTCAAGTCAGGTTTGTCCCAGCTGGTCCTCGGAACGGGACCGGCTTTCTCGGCCTCTCCAACCGGGGCTTGCGCCCGGCCCACGAGCGAGAGCCCGCCGACTCGAGCAAGCCCGAGAACGACGACGGCCGCGAGCACCACTATCGCCAGCGGATCCATGACCGACCGCCGAAATCCGTTCCTCATGACCAGTACTCCTCCCAGGTGACGCGAATCTGTCTACACCCGGCACTTCCGGGAGTCAAGTACGGAGGGTGACGGACGGTGACGCCGAGGCCGTCGTCCCATCATCGTGGCGGACTCATCCCGAAGTCGCCGATCGGAGGCGCGAACACGCGAGGTTGGCCGCGATCGGCGGTATGCTCGTGAGCATCCATCGGGTCGGGGGCGCTGCCCCGGACCGCGGCTCAATTTGCGGGGCTCACGTTCATGGGGCGCTACGACAGGAGCGCGCATCGGGCCGCGCGGTGGCTGACGTGGATCCTCCTCGTGGGGCTCCTCCCGGTCGCCGCCGCTGCGCAGTACTTCGGTCGATTCGGGCAGCTTCCCAACCTTCCCTACGACGGGCAGTTCACCGTGGTGCGCATCCGCTATCAGCGTTACGGCAGCTGGCGGGCCGACTACCCGGTGATGGAGCGCAATTTGAGCAAGATCCTGCAGGACATCTCGGCCCTCAAACCGCACGTGTCGGGTAGCAACGTCTACACGCTCGACGACCCGGAGCTCTTGCGTCATCCAGTCGCGTACCTCACCGAGCCTGGTTACTGGTTTCCGAACGACGACGAGGTGGCGGGGTTGCGCCAATACCTCGACAAAGGAGGCTTCCTCATCGTCGACGATTTCCATTTCGAGAACGAGTGGAACGTCTTCGAGCGCGCGATCCGGCGTGTTCGCCCGACCGGACAAATCGTCCGCCTCGAGCTCGCTCACCCGATCTTCAACACCTTTTTCCAGATCAAGTCTCTGCGGGTGCCCTACCCTGGGCGTCTCGGCGAGCTCGGTCTCTACGGCGAGTTTTACGGGATGTACCGTGACAACGATCCCACACGCGAGCTCCAAGTGGTCATCAACTACAACATCGATCTGGGAGACTACGTCGAGTGGTCGGGCGAAGAGAACGTCTACGCGCTCGTGCCGACCAACGAGGCGTACAAGTTCTTGATCAACTACGTGATGTACGGCCTGACGCACTAGCACGCACCGTCGGTCTCGGTGGAGCGCGCCGTCCCACGCTGGTCCCGGGCCTGGGATCTTTGGTCCGGCCCTGGTCCGGTCGGCCTCTGGGCTGACCACCGGAGCGGCGCCACTCGGCCTGGTGCGCGAACGGTTCACGGCACGGCTCACCCCAGTCCCGCCGCTCCGTTGACTACAATGCCGGTGTGGTGACACCGACCGTGCTCGTCGTCGACGACGAGCAATTGATTCGTTGGTCGCTGACCAACCGCCTGTCCGACGCCGGCCACCGGGTGCTCGAGGCCGAGACGGCCGCCCAGGCCCTGGCGCGCTTTCGCGACGAGGCCATCGATCTGGTCCTGCTCGATTACCGGCTTCCGGACTCCGACGGCCTGGCCGTCCTCCGACGGATCAAGGAGATCGCGCCGGACACGCTGGTGATCATGCTCACGGCGCACTCGAGCGTCGATACGGCGGTCGACGCGATGAAACACGGCGCCTATCACTTCGCGAGCAAGCCCTTCGACGTCGAGGAGATCGTACTGCTCGTCGAGAAGGCGCTCGAGACGACCCGCCTGCGCCGCGAGGTGCGGGCGCTGCGTGCCTCGCAGGCCCAACCCTACAGCATCGATCGGATTGTCGGGGAGAGCGCCCCGCTGGTGGCGCTGCGGGCATTGCTTCTGAAGATCGCCACCAGCCCGGCTTCGACGGTCCTCCTCACGGGCGAGAGCGGAACGGGCAAGGACCTGGCGGCCAAAGTCATTCACTATGCCAGCGAGCGGGGGACCCACCCGTTCGTGAACATCACCTGCTCGGCCCTCCCCGAGGCCCTGCTCGAGAGCGAGCTCTTCGGACACGAGCGGGGTGCCTTCACCGGTGCCGATCGACAGAAGCGCGGCCTGCTCGAGACCGCAGACGGCGGGACGGTCTTTCTCGACGAGATCGGCGAGATGGTGCCGGCGCTCCAGGCGAAGCTGCTGCGCTTTCTCGAAGAGAAGACCTTCAAGCGCGTGGGCGGAGCCGTCGACCTCCGGGTCGACGTCCGGGTGATCGCCGCGACGAACCGGACGCTCGAGGACGAGGTTCGGGCGGGGCGTTTCCGCGAGGATCTGTTCTACCGGCTGAACGTGCTGCCGATCCTGCTGCCCCCGCTGCGGCAGCGGGTCGAGGACATTCCGCTGCTTGTCAGCTACTACGTCGACACCTTCAACCAGGAGTTCCGCAAGAAGATTCAGCGCGTCTCGCCCGACGCGATGGTGCGGTTGAAGTCCTACCGGTGGCCGGGGAACGTCCGCGAGCTGCGGAACGCCGTCGAGCGTGCCATGCTGCTCGTCGAAGGCGACGAGCTCACAGCCGACCAGTTTCCCGTCACGGCCGCGCTGGTGCCGCGCCCCGGTGAGCGCATCGAGCTGCCAGCGGGCGGCCTCGATCTCGAGGAGCTCGAGCGCTCGCTCGTCGTGCAGGCGCTCGAGCGCAGCGCCTGGAACCAGACGCGCGCCGCCACGCTCCTCGGTCTCAATCGGGATCAGATCCGCTACCGCATCGAAAAGTTCAAGCTGCGCGGTGCCACTTAGACTGGTCCTTGGGCCTTCGTCCGTCCATGGTCCTTCGGCCTTGGGCGCTGAACGCCCGGATCGGAACGAAGGACCAAGGCCGCAGGCCGGACCACGGCCCAGGAACGGACCAACCCCGAAGGACCAAGACCAAAGGACGACAGCCTACAGCGAAGTCGAAAACGCTCTAGTCGACGGATCCTGGCCCGGTAGCTCCGGCCTCACCGTGCCGAAGGGTGACTGTGGCGATCGTGCCGCCGCCGGCCGGGCTCTCGACGGTCAGCGTACCGTCGTGGACCTGGAGCACGTGCTGGGCGATGGACAGCCCCAGCCCGGTGCCGCGGGCCTTGGTCGTGAAGAAGGGCCGGAAGATTTGGCTGAGCACCTCGGGGGGAATCCCGGGACCCTCGTCGACGATTCGCACAACCTGACCGGAGTCGGTCACGCCGACCTGGACGCGAATCGTCCCCTTGCCCTGCATCGCCTGTGCGGCGTTGATGAGCAGATTCTGAAACGCAATTTGAAGGAGATCGCGGTCTCCGTGGATCGTGGGTGCCTCACCCGCAATCGAGATCCGCACGTCGGCGAACGAGGGGTCCTTCGTCAGCAGGTCGGCCGTCAACGCCAAGAGCGGCGCCAGCGACACGTTGCCCATTCGCGGCTGGGGCCGACGGGCGAAGAGCAGTAGCTCCTCGATGAGATCGTCCAGCGCATCGAGGCGTGCGACGATGTGCTTGACGATGGGTGCGTCGCGGCTGTCCTTGGGTAGCCGTCCGCCGATGACCTGAATGGCGCCGCGCACCGCGGCGAGGGGGTTGCGGACCTCGTGCGCAATGACGGTCGCCATCTCGCCGAGCCGCGCCAGTGTGGACTGCTCGCGGAGCTGGGATTCCAGGCGGACGCGCTGGGTCAGATCGTGGAGGATTCCAGTGAAGTGGCGCCGGCCGTTCGACTGCCATTCGCCAACCGACAGGTGAACCGGAAACTCCCGGCCGTCACGCGTCAGGCCCGTGACCTCCCGACCGATGCCAATGATCCGCGGCGCCCCGATTTTCAGGTAGCGGGCGATGTAGGTGTCGTGCTCCTCGCGATACGGCGACGGCATGAGCACGCTGACGTTCTGGCCCATCAGCTCCGCCTCGGTGTAGCCGAACAGCCGCTCGCCAGCGTGGTTGACCGATTCGATGCGGCCCTGATCGTCGATGACGATGACGCCGTCCACCGCGGAATCGACAATCGAACGAAACCGAGCGTCGGCCTGATCGGGTGGAAGGGCTGGGGGTTGCTCGCTGAGCGCGCGCACGACGGCGACGGCGCCGACGGTGCGTCCGCCCTCGTCCTGCACGGGTGTGCCGGCGATCGAGACGCGGACCAGCCGACCGCCTTTGGCGATCCGAATGGCCTCGACGCGATCGAGCCGCTCGCCGCTGACCACGCGGTGCAGGATCGGCGTGAACGCACCCTGGCCGCCGGGCATCAGCACGGACAGCGACTCACCGATCATCTCGTCGGCCGTGTAGCCGAAGATGCGCTCGGCCCCTTCGTTCCACGTACGAACCGTCCCGCGCAGATCGGTCGCGACGACCCCGTCCTCGCTGAGCGAGGTGAGCGCTGAGAACAGATGGCCAGCGACATCGAGTGGAATCGAGGGGAACTCGGGCACGACAGGCGGACCGCCAGCCCATCATGATCGAGGTGTGAGGGAAATACAACCGGACACGCACCGCGGAATCGGCTGGGCGAGCGGCGGGAGGGTCCTGGAGTATGTTCGGCTTCGACGATACGTCGTCGTTCGGTCTTAAGCCTTCGCCACGGGCTGCTAGGGTAGCGGCGCCGCCTGTCCGAGCGTCGCGGCCTCGGCCAGTCCGCTGTCGCCGGCGCGTCGTTCCAGCCACCAGAGCGATGGCGACTTGCCAAGCAGAAGCGTTCCACCCAGCGCGTAGCAGAGCGCCAAGCCAGCGAGCGGGCCCCAGAACCGGTCGAACAGCGCGAGGGCGAGCACGGCCACGAAGACCAGACCGCAGAGATCGAACGCCACCGCACGCCACCGCAAGCTTTGGCTGTTCGGCAGCCGCGCCTGCTGCAGGAGCTCTTCGGCGGTCTCGAGGCGATCCTTGGGCGTGGCCAGCATCCGCTCCCATTCCCCCAGATGCGCGCTGAGTGGCGAGGCGATGGCGAGCGGAGTCGTCGTGAGGCCGGGCTGGGTCTCGGGGAACTGCTCGACGAACTCGCGGCACACCGCATCGGGATCGAGGCCGATGGCTTCGGCGTAGGCCCTGATGAAGGACCGACGATAGATCCCACCCGGCCAGCCTGTGACGTCGTCTCGCTCGAGGCCCACGAAGAGGCCGCCGGAGATCCGGGTGGACGAGGCGATCGACTCGATGGTGATCCGCCGTGCTTCGCGCTGCTGTCGGAGGCGTGTGCCGAGAGTTTATCTCATGGTCGATCTTCGCTTTGATGCTCGATGAGCCACTGTCGGCTGACCGCCGAGTTCTTCAGGTAGCCGGCGCGCTCAGATCGGCGGCCGCGCGCCCTGAGAAGAACCATAACGACCCCAACGCACACGGCCACCGCGACGATCGCGATTCCAGTGTTCGACATGCCGACGCGAACCCTTCCAGCACGGATACGGGGGAGGGCGGTAGAGTAACGAGAGCTCGGTCAGGATTCAAGGGGCTAGCACGTCGCTGGCGGTGGACCCTGTGGGTCACTTCATGACAGGAGTGCACGTGCGTCACAGAAATTCTTGGGGGATCGTCTCACGGCCGCTGGCACTCTTCTGCGTGATCCAGCTGGGCTGTGATGCACGACCCTCGAAGACGTCGCCGACTGCGACGGCGGCCGACGTCGACACGTTCCTTTCGACCGTGAACGAGACGATGGGACGGTCGCTCGTCGAGCAGAATCAATCAGGCTGGGTCGCGCAAACCTACATCACCGATGAGACGGAAGCGCTCGACGCCCGCGTGAATCAGCGCGTCATCGATCAGATTGCCCAGTTCGCCAAGGCGAGCACGCGCTTCGACCAGGTCGAGGTGGAGCCGCCCAAGCGCCGCCAGCTCGATGTGCTCAAGCTCTCGCTCGTGATGGCGACACCGTCAGACGCCGCGCTTGCCGAGGAACTGACGCGCATCGCCTCGCGGATGCTCTCGACCTACGGCACGGGACAGTATTGCCCCGACCCGGCGAAGAAGCCGGAGGGCTGCCTGAACATCGACGCCATCACACGCGTGATGGCGAATTCGCGCGACGAAGGGGAGCTGCGACGGGCGTGGGAGGGGTGGCACACGATCGCGCAGCCGCTTCGGGAGGACTACCAGCGCTTCGTCGAGCTGTCGAACAGGGGGGCGCGCGAGCTCGGGTTCGCCGACACGGGTGCGATGTGGCGCGCGAAGTACGACATGCCGCCCGACGCCTTCACCCGCGAGCTGGATCGGCTCTGGGACCAGGTGAAGCCGCTGTATCTCAAGCTGCACGCGCTCGTGCGTCTGCGGCTCCGGCAGAAGTACGGAGAGATCGTGCCGGCTCGGGGGCCGCTGCCCGCCCATCTCCTGGGCAACATCTGGGCCCAGGACTGGTCGAACATTCGGCCGCTCGTCGAGCCCCCGGGGGTCAAAGCAGGCTATTCGCTCACCGACATTTTGAAGACCAAGCGGCTCGGACCAATCGACATGGTCCGCATCGGGGAGCGGTTCTATACGTCGCTCGGCTTCGAGGCCTTGCCCGAGACCTTCTGGAAGCGGTCGCTCTTCGTAAGGCCCCGGGATCGGGAGGTGGTGTGCCATGCGAGTGCCTGGGACATCGATCTTTCGACCGACATCCGCATCAAGATGTGCATCGAGCCAACCGAGGAGGACTTCTCGACGATCCACCATGAGCTCGGGCACAACTTCTATCAGCGCGCCTACAAGGATCAGCCGGTCGTCTTCCGTGACAGCGCAAATGACGGCTTCCATGAAGCGATCGGCGACACGATCGCCTTGTCGGTGACACCCGAGTACCTCGTGAGAATCGGCCTGCTCGCGAAGGCACCGGAGGCCGCGAGCGACCGCGGCCTGCTCCTGGCTCGTGCGCTCGACAAAATCGCGTTTCTGCCGTTCGGGCTGCTCATCGATCAGTGGCGCTGGAAGGTCTTTGCTGGCGAGATCGCGCCGGCCGATTACAACAAGACATGGTGGGACCTGAGGCTGAAGTACCAGGGCGTAGCGCCCGCGTCGCCGCGAGGTGAGGAGGACTTCGATCCGGGCGCCAAGTACCACGTGCCGGCGAACACGCCCTACACTCGCTATTTCCTCGCCCAGATCCTGCAGTTCCAATTCCATCGCGCGCTCGCCACGACGGCTGGGTGCACCACGCGGCTCCACCGGTGCTCCATCTACGGAAGCGCGGATGCCGGCAGACGGTTGAAGGCGGTGCTCGAGATGGGCCTGTCGCGTCCGTGGCCGGACGCGCTCCAAGCTGCGACGGGTGTGCGGGAGATGGACGCGTCGGCCATCCTGGACTACTTCACGCCGCTCGAAGAGTGGCTGGACACCGAGCTCAAAGGCGAGCCGGTGGGGTGGTGACGGTTGCGTCAGTCGAGCCGTGCCGAGTAGAGCTGCAGAGCGCCCCAGTAGTAGGGCCGCGCGGTCCGGCCGCCCGCCTCAATCATCGCCAGCTTGGCCGCACGAAGCGCCGTGGCGGGACGCTCCTGCCGGCTGAGCCCCTCGTACAGGGTGTCCATCAGGCGGGCGGTCGCCAGGTCGTCGACGTCCCAGAGACCGGCAATGACCCGGCGCGCGCCGGCACGGAGAAACGCCCAGGCGAATCCGACGAGCCCCTCGCCGGCATAGGCCCGCTCGCCGGCGCTCCGGCACGCGGAGACCGTCACCAGATCCGCATCGAGCGTCGTTTCGGCGACATCGCGGGCGTAGAGCTTGTAGGCGTGATCCGGGCCCGAAAGGACCACCGCCGAGTCGAGGGGACTCTCGACGCTGGTCGTGGCGTGCGCCGTGAAGTGGATGATCGAGAAGCGGTCGAGCGGCTGGCTCCGGAAGACCGTCGGCGACGCACGTTCCCCTTCGAAGGCCGTCACATCGCCCGGCGGGAACCGTCGCACGATGCTCGTCATCTCCGTCGGGGCATAGCTCAACGCCGGGAATTCGGGCGCGCGTGGCGTCGGATTGCCGATGAGGAGCACCCCACCCCGCTTGGACGACCGGTAGGGCCGCGTCGAAGCGCCGAGCAGGGAGAGTGAGGGCGCCACCTGAATCTCCGCGTCTTCGATGAAGAAACGGCGTGGCGAGCCGTCGACCGGCAGCGTCTCGAAGTTGACGCCGTGCAGCGCGCCGTCCGGGACGATGACGACCGATGCGCCGACTGGAACTTGGGCCGGCTCGAGAATCATCCGGTAGAGCCGATCGCCCGGCGTGTCGCGGATCGTCAGGGGATCGGCAGTCGACTGTTCGATCGCCGCTCGGAACTCGCGGACCGCCGCCTCGATGGTCGCCGCCGGCGGAAGGTCGACCCGTCGCGTGCTCCGCCTAGTGACGATCCAGAGGTAAGACCGCTCTGGCCCCAGCCAGTACGACAGGAGCACGGCACGGGAGCGATGGGCCAGCTGCCGGAGAGACGACCCGCTGGCGCGAATCGGCGCTGGCACGTGCTGACGCTCCGCCAGCACGCGGCTTCGGCTCGAGTCGGCGATCTCGAGCGCGCGCTCATCATGGCCTTGGGTAATGAGGAAGTCGACATACTGCCGGTAGAACGAAATCAGGTGCGTGAGAAACGACAAGCGGTACTCGAGCTTGAAGTCCGACCGCGCGTGCTCGACGGTCTCGAGGGCGGCCTCGAAGTACTGGGTCGCCTGCGGCCACCGCTGCTCGTCGACGGCGAGATTGGCGAGTCCGACCTGCGCCGTCCACCGCACGGGGGGATCCGTGGCCTGATTCTCGAGCACGGTCGTGAAGAGGGTACGTGACCTCGGCAGATCTCCCCGTCCAGCGGCGATGCGCGCGGCGTCCAACAGGTTGTGGACGAGCGTCGAGCCCTTGGTGGCTGGAGTCAGGTCACGCTCTTGCTGGTTGAACCGTCCGGCTTCATCCCAGCGGCCCACTTCGATGAGGGCGCTAGCCAGATTGCCGGCCCAGAGCGCGGCCTCGTGTTCGAGCTGTCCCTGTTGAGCGACCTCGAAAGCGCGTTGCAGGTAGGGGAGGCCTTCGTCCGGCCTGCCGCTGAGGAGAAAGGTGTTTCCGAGCGTCCCGAGCGCCTGCGGGAGCGCCGGTTTCACGTCACGCCGCTCGTAGAGCGCCACCGCCCGCCGTTGTATGTCGATAGCCCGGTCGAAGAGGCCCAATCGCGCGTAGCACAGGCCAGCGTTGTTCCGAACGGCAGCATAGACCGACGTTTCCTCGAGATCGGAGTACGTCAACCCCCGCTCGAACCAGTCGAGTGCCCGGTCGTAGTACCGGCGCACGAGGCCGCCCATGCCGAGATTGTTCACGGCCTGGAGTTGGCGGAAGCGATCCGAGGCGCGCTCGGATCGTTCGAGCACGGCCACGAGCCGGCTCTCGGCCTCGTGCCAGCGGCCGGATTGCAGCTCGAGCTGCCCCGTCAGGAGCTCGAGGTCGAGGAGCGACTCGAGGTCGCTCGTAACGAGCGGGCGCGCCTGGGCCAGCAAGTCGAGAGCTTCCGAGCGTTGATCGCGGGCGTTCAGAACACGAGCCTGCAGCATCCGCTGCCGAGCCCTGAGGGCGTCGAACGTGGCGCCGGAGGGAAGCGTCGCCGTCAGGATCGGCTCTGCCTGCGTGCCGTCCCCGCGACTGATGAGCACGTCGCCGCGCAGAAGTCTGAGCTTCCAAACGCGGTCGGAAGTGACTTCGACGCGTGTCCGTGCGAGGGCGGTGTCGACGATGTCGAGCGCACGCGCGAGGTCGCCGGCCCGCGCGGCCTGCTGCCCGCTGGCCAGGGCGTCCTCGAGCGCTTTGGTGCCGCGACCGGTACAAGAAAGCGCAACGAGCGCGAAGAGGACCAGCGTTCGCTTCATGAGAGATCGCGCGCGCTGGAGGCCGAGCAAGGCCCCGATGAGCTCAGATCGACCAGATACCGTTGTCGCGGACGTCCGCTGCGCTGATCCCGCCACCCATGTGCGACCCGAGCACGCCACGGAGCATCGTCAGACGCCGATGGCCCCACTTGATCTGCACCTCGCCAAAGAACAACTGCCCGATATTCCTCACGATGATCGAGTGGCCGTCGATCTTCGTGCCGGGGTGCGGTGACCCGATCCACTTGATCGACTTCACGATCGTGCCATGCCAGAGGTTGCTGTGCCGGCTCTTGATCAACCGCCCGAAGGCTGGAGGCTCGGCCTTGCCGGCGAATGTCGTGTTCATGAAGAGCGCGGGACCGTGCTTGCGGACGAACTTCGGATCGTCGGCCGCCGCGAGGAGTCTCGACAAGGTGTCTTGCTCGTTGAACGGCGTTGGATCGAGCGCGATCCTGAGACGGTACTTCTTGCCGTTTTCGACGATGGTCACATCCGAGATTGTCGTGTCCTTACCGATGCGAACCGGCGTTTCGAAGCTGCCTGTGGGGCTCGTCGAGATGAGCGACGAGACCAATCGCTCGATGGCCACTTGGGGCTTGATGCCGATGACGAGAGCATTCAGCGTCGCGTTCACGCGCGTGGTCGCGGTGAGCCGCTCCTCGTGCGCCTTGCCGAGCGTGAGCCGATAGTGGGCTTCGACATGGTCGAACACCCCTTCGGCTCGAACCGACCCTTGACCGAACTGCACGTGCTCCACCGTCCCGCCCGGGATCGTCGCCGAGGAGCGGCCGCCACTGGAGCTCAGCGCCGCGCCCGGGGTGTCGATGAAAGCCTCGTCGAGCCGTTTGGCCCCGCGCCCCTGGCCCATGCGGACGATGCGTCCACCAATCGCGCTGGCGTGCCCGTTGAAAACAAATCGGCGGGTGAGTTCCATAGCTGTTGTCTCGGTTGGCCCGGCTCTATCGTGAAGTGCCCGCGGTGAAGGTGAACGTGCCGAGCGGCTCATCGGGCCGCGTGGCGTGCCAAACGGCGAGACTGTACTGCTGTTGCTCGGTCAACGTAAAGCTCGGAATGACGAGCACGAGCGGCGTTCCGGCCATCGGCGCGCGTGCGCGACCCGTCAGCAGATTGCGACCGTCGGCAGTACGCAGCGCGTACGCCAGCTCAGGTGCACTCTGACTGTCGAGGTCGAGGTCGAGGGCGACGGCGATATGTCCCCCCGCACCCGTCACGATGGGCGCGGCTCCGCGGCTTGCCGGACGAAGGAGCGTCGGCGTGAGCGCGGCGATTTCGTCCGCGCCCCGAGCGCTTTCCGGCGCCGGCCGCGATGCCTGGTAGGCCACCGCCACCGCGAGCGTGGCCGCGACGGCCCAGGGGACGGCCACGGACGTGAACCAGGGCCGTTTGATGTGAATCGGCGTTCGCGCCTGGGCGACCGCGAACGCCGGACGGGCGAGGGTCGCGCGGCCGAGCAGACCGTCCGTCGCTCCGTCACGCATCGTGAACGCGGCCCGAACGTCGCCGGCACAGTCGACGCAGGCGAAGTAGTGGGCCTCGAAGGCCTCGCGTTCCTGCTCGCTCATGTCGTCGAGCAGATAGCGCTCGGTAGCGAGCGTGCTCACGGCCTCAGCATGGGTCATGGTCAGTCGGCTCACGTTCGAAGATCAGGGACAGCGTGCCCCGGCGCTCAGCGTGTGTGCTCGGTCGTATACCGCTCGCGGAAGCGGTTCTTGGCGCGATGGAGCAGCACCCGCAAATAGTCGCGGTCCACGTTCAACTCGCGACAGATCTCGTCCTTGTCGCGCTCCTCGAAGAAAAGCCACCGCAGCAGGTCCTTTTCCTTTTGCGGCAGCGTGGCGAGCGCCTCGCGCACGTGTGCGCGCTCCTCGCTGTTCAGCAGCGACTGGTCCGCGCCCGGCAGCCGCTCGTCCGGCTCGTCGTGATCCTCGGGAAGCGGCGTCGCTTTCGATCCTGCGCGGTACAGCTCGAAGACGACGTTGTTGCAGACCGAGTTGACGAACGCACCGAGGCTCTCGGGCGTCGCGAGGCCGCGCTTGGCCTTGAGTGTCGTCAGGACGCGCACGAAGGTTTCCTGCTTTGCGTCCTCGATTTGACTGGCCGAGCGAAGCTTCGATCGGAGCTTCAGCGACAGCAACTGGCCGAAGTACGTCGTGAAGTGCCGTTCGATCTCCAGATCGCCCTCCGTCAGGCGATCGACATATGTCTTGTCGAATTCGAATCGGGCCAGTCGTGACAAGCCCGCAAATCGTAATCTGGGGCCTGAGGTGGTGCAAGAAGCGGCGGTCTGCAAGTTGGGGCCTCATGGCGTCCAGTCGAGCTGGCTGGCGCCGAAGACCCCCGGCTCCCGCCACACTCAGCGACTAGTGTGGCCGGGCCGTCAGGCGTTTCAGGAGAGTGGCGTTCTGCGCGCTTACTCCCAGCCCCACCGCTTGGCCGTCTTGTCCCAGAACGCCCAGCAGTCTTGCGAGAGCCCGTTGGACATGAGCTCGATCGGCAGGTTCGAGCGGGCACCGGCCGGCTTCACCGGCTGCCCGTCGGAGAACCACGAGGACTTGACCGTGCCTTTGAACGGATGGGCTTCGGCGTCCTTGCCGGTGTTGGGCTCGATCACCGCCGAGTCGATCGTGACCCGCCACTTGGCCGTGCCGCCCTCCGCGCCCGGTCCCGTAAACGTCATCTCGTCGCCGTTTCGGCTGAACTCCTGGACGAATTTGTTGGCGCCGAGCTGCCCGGCGAAAGACTCTTTCAATTCGTCGCTCCCAGGCTGACCGTCGCCACATGCGGTCGTCGTGATCACGATCGCGAGGATTGCCCCGCATAACACTGAACGAGAGATTCGCATAGCCAGGAGTTTACTTCGCGTTGGCGTTCGAGCACAGGGGCCACTCTTGGACCCGGGTACCTGATGCCTCGTCGGCGAACCGCGAGCTCGCCGGCGGGTCGTGGGCGTGGCACGCGCCCTCACGGAGCCTGCCGAAAATCCGGCGGTGCTCCGTGCAGGCACGCCGCCGGCGACCGGCGTCCGCAGGCACCGCTCTTGCGAAAGGCGTTTCAGCATGGAGATGACGCATCACGTGACGGTGCGGCTGGCGAGAGACTTCGAGTTCGTGGCCGAGTTCAACGACGTTCCCGGCGCCCAGTCAGTGGTGTTCGACGAGCCTCCGCCGCTTGGCGGCGGTCGAGCTCCGAACGCGGCCGCGGTGCTCGGCGCGGCCGTTGGCAACTGTCTCGCGGCCAGCTTGGTGTTCTGCCTGCGCAAGGCGCGGGTGGAGGTCCGCGGCTTGACCGCGAACGTCGAAACGAAGGTGGTCAAGAACAGCAAGGGTCGGCTCCGGATCGGAGCCATCGACGTCGAGCTCATCCCGGAGTTCGGGGGCACCGACCCGAGTGGCCGGTGCGAGGCGATCTTCGAGGACTTCTGCACGGTAACCGCCAGTGTCCGGAAGGGGATCCCGGTGAGCGTGCGAATGAAGTAACGTGGCGATTGAGGAGGAGGGTGATCATGCCATCACGCACGAGCGCGGCACGCCGGTGCCGCGACGTCGGTCTCGCGGTGCTGCTCGGCGCGTCGGTCGTCGCGCTGTTCGCGGGAGGACTGCAGGCGCAGGTGATCGGGCGAAACGACTCGGAAAGCGCGCCGGTCACCTCCGGCAAGGGCACACAGACCGAAGCTCGTGGTCAGACCGAGTCGCCCACCTACGACGGCGCGGCACTCTTTAAGACGTGGTGCGCGAGCTGCCACGGCGTGACGGCCGACGGCACCGGACCGCTGGCGCCTCAGCTGAAGAGTCGCGTGCCCGACCTCACGCAAATCGCCGAGAAGAACGGCGGGACGTTCCCAGTCGCCCGTATTCGCCGCATCATCGACGGGCGCGAAGTGGGCGCACACGGAAACCCCGACATGCCGATTTGGGGAACGGCCTTCAAGAGCACGAAGGACGGATTCAGTGAGGCGTCGGTACGCGCGCGAATCGACGCAATCGTCCGGTACCTCGAAACCATCCAGCGGCGTAACGCCCAGTAGCGAGCCGATCAGGCATCAACGGGCAGCCATCACCGTCAGCTTTCAGAACCTGCGTTCGGACTACCCCACCCTCGCTCGTGCGTCGACGATGCGGCAGCCGTGACCATCGGGGAGGGCAATCACTGGATTCAGGTCGAGCTCCCGAATCTCCGGTACGAGCACGCCCATGAGCGAGACCCTGAGGAGTACGTCTCGAAGCGCTTGAAAGTCGACCGCCGGTCGGCCACGGAAGCCCCGGAGCAGTGGCGCGCCGCGGACTTCACCCAGTAAGCCGTCGGCGTCCTTGTCGGTGAGGGGCGCCATCCGAAACGCGACGTCCTGCAGCACCTCGACCGAGACGCCGCCGAGGCCGAAGGCGACGAGCGGTCCAAAGGTCGGGTCCTCAGTAAGGCCGATGATCGTTTCCACTCCTGAAAACATCGGCTGGATCAGGATGCCGAGGCTGCCGGGCGCCAAGGTCCGGCCCTCGGCCTCGAGCGCCGCGGCGGCGTTTCGCACGATCTCGTGCCACGCCGCCCGGACGGCTTTCTCGGTGGTCAGGTGGAGGCGCACCACGTTCGCGTCGGTCTTGTGCAGCAAGGGCGGGGCGCTCAGCTTCAGCACAACCGGAAATCCCAGAATGCTGGCGATGGCGGCCGCTTCGTCCTCGCTGCGCGCGACCGAGCCAGCCGCCAGTGGCAGGCCGAACGCGTAGAGCACCCGCCGCAGCTCCTCCGCCGATAGCCACGTACGGCCGCGCGCGGCAACCACGTCGCGGCAAAGCCCACGCGCTTCGTCGGCGTGAATCTCGTCGAAGCTCCAGAAGTGGCCGGGCGAGGTCGTGCGCCAGTGGGCATAGCGGGCGGCTTTCGCGAGCGCGCGAGCCGCCTGCTCTGGGAACGGATAGACGGGGATCTGCTCGTCTCCCGCGCGGATCGGGGTGGAGGGGACGGTCTGCGCCATGAGGCACGCGAGGACCGGCTTATTCGAGCTGCCCGCGTGTCGGGCTGCGGCGACGCCGGCGGCGATTCCCTGCACGACCGCTTCGGATCCGGCCGGATCGATCGGCGTGTGAATGACCACCAGGGCGTCGACCTCGGGCGCAGCGAGCAGCCGTGTGACCGATTGTCGAAACGCGTCGGGGCCCGCCGACGCGACGAGATCGACCGGATTGGTCAAGCTGGCCCCTGACGGGACCGCCGCGCCGAGCCCGCCGCGGGTCGTCTCCGACAGCGGCACGACTTGCAAGCCCGCTGCCTCGCACGCATCAGCCGCCAGAATGCCAGGTCCTCCGGCATTGCTGACGATGGCGACGCGCGACCCCGGCGGCAGCGGCTGGAGATCGAGGCAGGTGCCGATGTCGAACATCTCGCCAATCGTGTCGGCCCGGATGATGCCCGATTGCTGAAAGAGCGCCTCGACGGCCGTTTCGCTGGACGCCAGGCCCGCCGTGTGGCTGCCGGCCGCCCGACTGCCCGCCCCCGTGCGGCCGGACTTGACCGCCACGATCGGCTTGGACCTCCCAATCGCACGTGCCAGCTGTCCAAATCGCCTCGGATTTCCGAACGATTCCAGGTAGAGGAGGAGGACTGAGGTTTCCTGATCGTGCTCGCCGTACTGGAGCAGATCGTTGCCCGAGACATCGGCCTTGTTCCCGAGGCTGACGAATGTCGATAGCCCGATGTGACGTTCCGCGGCCAACTGGAGGATCGCGAGCCCGAGGCCGCCGGATTGCGACGCGAGCGCGAGCCGGCCTCGCGGCGGCAGTCGATCGGCAAACGAGGCGTTCAGGCGCACATCGGGATGCGTGTTGAGCACCCCCATGCAGTTCGGCCCAATGAGGCGCATGCCGTGTGCCCGAGTCGTTGCGACGAGCGCAGCCTGCCGGCGCTGCCCCTCGACGCCAGCCTCGGCGAACCCGGCCGTGATGACGACGAGCGATTTCACGCCGGCGGCTGCGCAGTCGTCGACCACTTCGTCGACGTGCGCCGCCGGCACGACGACCACCGCGAGGTCGACCGGCTCGGGGAGAAGGCGAGCCGACGGCAGGCAGCGGAAAGTGCCGATGTCGTGAACAATCGCGTTCACGGGATACAGGCGGCCGTGGAACTCGTTCTTGACGAGGTTATCGAAGATACGCCGGCCGAGGCCGGCGGGGTCGCGTGACACGCCGATGACCGCTACCGAGGTGGGCGTGAGGATTGGCTTCAGCGACGCCACGGTCGCCGCCGCATGTCGTTTCTCGATGGCCCGAGCCGCACCCTGGGATCCGGTCAGGTCGAGGCGAATGTCGACGACGCCTTGGGCCGACTTCGACCGCATCTCGAAGCCGGAATCACGGAAGACCTCGAGCATCGCCTCGTTGTCCGTTGACGTGACCGCCTGAAACCGCTCGAAGCCGTGAACGGTGGCGGCGGCCGCGAGCCGCTCGAGCATCGAGGTGGCGATCCCGCGACCCTGGAACTCGTCGTGGACGGCGAACGCGACTTCCGCGATCCCGTCGCCCGCGGCGGAGTATGACGCCACGGCGATCGGGCGGGTTTCGTCTCCCAGGTGTCGCCACGCGATGAGCGTCAGCCCTTCGGTCGGCCGGCTGTCGTCACACAAGCGACTGATGAGCGCGTCGGTCGGCTCGGCCGCTGTCAGAAACCGGTGGTGCCGCGAGGTGGGCGAGAGTTCGTGAAAGAACCGTCGAACGGCCGCCCGATCGGCGGGTGTGGCCTGCGTGAGCGTCGCGACTGAGCCGTCCCTGAGTACCAGACGATGGGCCGCGGCGCCGGTGTTGTCGGGGAGCGGAGGCGGGATGGAGTACACGCCGCGCTCATCACGCGATCGCGACGGCTCTGGTAAGAGAAGTGGCATGAACGTGAACCTAGGGCCAAAGGGGGAGCACGTGACGTGCCACGGCCGACATGTCCGAGGCCTTCTCGGGGAAGGTGCCGGACGGTGATGTTTCGGGGCGATTGACGCTGGACGGCCCTCAGAGGTCCCGACGCTCGCCTCGATCGACCCCGAAGAAGGCCTGCCGAGAATCCGTGCGGGGCCGTGGCGCTCGCCGAAGTCTCGGCGCAGGGGACTACTTGCCCCAGCTCTGCAACGTACGGATGTACTGCGCGCGCTCGAACGCCGAGGCGTCGACGAGGGTCAGGGCGCTCAGGCGCCCGCGTATCGCCTCGACGCTCGGGACGTGCTGCCAGTCCATCCACTGGCGCAGACCTTCCCGGACGGCTGTGAAGAACGCGGGACCGTGGCGCAGCGCCGCCGACACGATCTGCACGACGTGCGCGCCGGCGAGGATGCCCTTGATCGCGTCACGCGACGTCTCGACCCCACCGGTCAGGGCGAGCGACGGTCGGATCCGGCCGTAGAGCAGCGCCAGCCACCGCAGGCGGAGGGGAAGCTCGCTGCAGTGCGAGAGTTCCAGCACGGGGGCCGCCGTCATCGTCTTGATGTCGATGTCCGGTTGATAGAACCGGTTGAAGAGCACCAGCCCGTCGGCCCCTGCCACATCGAGCTGCTTGGCGACGTTGCCGAACGCGGCAAAGAAGGGTGAGAGCTTGACGGCGACCGGCACGCGGACCGTGCGCTTCAACTGACGCACGAGATCGACGGTCGTCCGTTCCACGGCGAGACCTGGGACGTCGAGATCGGCCACGACCTCGTACACGTTGATCTCGAGCGCATCGGCACCGGCTTCCTGAAGCAACGCGGCGTACTTGAGCCAGCTCTCGGACGTCGTACCGTTCAGAGAGGCGATGACCGGGATGCGGACTGTCGCCTTGATCTTGCGCAGGTGCTCGAGATACTCGTGTGGCGCCAGGCGGTAGTCGCTCAAAGGGGGGAAGTCGGCAATGGCGGCGGCCAACCGGGCATCGAGCGGGTCGCGATGCCGAATCGTGCCAGTCTCGGACTGGGTGATCTGCTCCTCGAAGAGCGAGTGGAGCACGATCGCGGCGCACCCTGCGTCCTCGAGCCGCTTGACGCTGTCGAGGTGCACGCTCATCGGCGAGGCGCCAGCGACGAAGGGATGGTCGAGCTTCAGTCCCAGGTAGGTCGTCGAGATATCCATGCGTCCCCCCAAGGGCGCCCGCTGGCGGTCCTCCCTGCGCGAGGCTCGTCGGCACCGGAGCAGGAGTGGTGCCAAGCGTCTCGAGGGCGCGCCCCCCGGCGAAATTCCCCAGGCTGCGGAGAACTTCCCGCCTGGGCATGCCCCGGAATGGCGGACCCACACGAATTCAACGGAAATCCGTTACCGATTATCTGGCACATGGGTTGCGATTCGGTTGGATATTGCGTATCGGATTCATTACGTAGGGAAGCCGGGAGATTCGCCATCATGATCAGCACCGACCAGGTCGAAGCCGTGCTCGCACGGGTGCGACCCTTCATCCAGGCCGACGGGGGTGACATCCAGCTGGTACGGCTGGATGGGAACGCCGCCGAAGTGAAGCTGACCGGCCGCTGCGCGGGTTGTCCCAGCGCGCACATGACACTCTACATGGGTGTCGAGCAGGCGCTGCGCCGGGCCATCCCGGAGTTCGGGGACATTCGTCTCGTCTAGCCAGATTGCTCAGGGTTTGCCATGACCACCGCCATGATCGCATCGTCGAGCCAGAGCGCTTCCGGTACGTCCATCGTCGTTGGACGCAGCGTGCGGATGCGCGCCTTGTTCGATTTCATCCATCTGGTGGGCGGCAGCGACAGCACCGTCCTCATCACCGGTGAGAGCGGCACCGGTAAGGAAGTGACCGCCACGCTCATTCATCAGGCGAGCCGACGCCGGAACCGACCGTTCGTGGCGGTCAGCTGCGCGCTGTTCTCCGAAACGCTCATCGAGTCCGAGCTCTTCGGGCACGAGCGGGGGGCGTTCACGGGCGCGATCAAGGATCGGCCCGGTCGGTTCGAGCTCGCAGAAGGTGGCACGCTCTTCCTCGACGATATCGACGATGTGCCGCTCGGGCTGCAAGTGAAGCTGCTGCGCGTGCTGCAGAACCGCACCGTGGAGCGGCTTGGGGGTACGCGGACCGTGCCGGTCAACGTCCGGGTCATCGCTGGAACGAAGCACGATCTGCGGCAGATGGTCGCGGAGGGAAAGTTCCGTGAGGACTTGTACTACCGGCTCAACGTCCTGCCGCTCACGCTGCCACCACTCCGCGAGCGGCGTGAGGACATCCCGGAGCTGATGGACCACTTCTTCGAGCAGGCGCGGCGTCGGTCGGGGGCGGACCCGATCGCGGTGCCCGAGCTCGTGCGCCAGGCCTTCGTGCGATATCCCTGGCCCGGCAACGTGCGCGAGCTCGAGAACGCGTGCGAGCGCATCGCGCAGACATGCACGTGCGGCACCGTCGGGGCGGGCTGTCTCGTGTTCGACATGCTCGCCCAGGACCTCGATCAGCCGATCGCGACGACCCTCGCCGAGGCGCTGCCTCGCGAAGCCACGCCCATTGCGCTCGACGATCGGCTCCGCGAGCTCGAGTCGAGCCTGATCACATGGGCGCTGCGCATGAGCGCCGGCAACAAGTCGAAGGCGGCGGAGCTGCTCAAGATCAAACGGTCCACGCTCGGCGACCGGATCAATCGCTGCGGCCTTGGCGCGCAGGGGGCAGCGCGCCCCGAGGCGTGACGAGCGTCCGAGGCAACGAGGACGCGCCTCGGCGCTACTTCCGTCCGGGCTGGTTCGCGAGCCGCGACAGCAGCTCTTCGGCTCGGGTCTGCGCCTGGGCCAGCGCGCTCTTCAGCTCGTCGTAGACGAAGCGGTGGCCGGCGTTGACGGCCCGGGTGACCGGCACTTGGGCCTGTTCGAGCGCCTCGTCGAGCTCTCTCCGCCGGGCCTTGTCGTTGACGCGCTTCACGAACGACTCGGCCAGCTTCAGCTGTTCGCGAATGACGCTCAGGCTCTCGTAGAGCTGACGCACTTCTCGCGCTCGCTCGGCGCGCGGCGCCACTTCGCCCGCGCCGTGACACCCCGAGCAGCGCGACTCGAGCGCTTTGGCCGAGAGCAGCCTGCCGGCGACTTCGCCGTGGCACGTCGAACAGGTGGGCCCACGCCGATCACCTGACTGCAGGAGCTGATAGTGCTGGCTGTCCTGGAACGCGACGAACGGGCCGACATGGCACCCGCCGCACGTGCTCGGAAGGTTGGTGCGATTCACCGGACTCTTGGGATTGCTCGGTGCCAGCAGACCACGATGCGCGATGAACGGCTCGACTGTCGTCTCGTCGCCGCCGTGGCACTTCTGGCAGCCGACCACGTTGCGACCGTGCGGCGAACGATCCCAGTCCTGCACGTGATCGGGCGCGGGGGCGTCGGGCCGCGCGAAATGACAGTCGGCGCACCGGCTGCTCTGCTGCGCCGACGCCGCCGTCGCGATTCCGAGCCCGAGCGCGACGCAGCACGCTGTCCACAGCCTCCGGGACACACGAAACAGACGTTGCCGACGAGAGGCCATACGCGGAGGGGACGACACGGCGCGGTCCGGATGCAAGTGAGGTGCCGAAGCCAAAACGGCACACGAGACGAGGGTGCGTGCCGGGCAGCCGGATTATCGCACGATTTCCGTTCGGCCGCTGGTCGCGGCAAGCCGGCCACCGCGTTCGCGAACCGGCCGCCGCACGTCAGCACGACGAGCGTCTGCTCTCAAGAGCGTGCCGTCCAGCCCGAAGGTAATGCCAAGACCGGCGTCGCAGCGTCGCAGACGACACGATACGAGATCTGACCTTGCCGGGTCCCGAAGAGACCCGGTGCCTGTCGGAGGACGACGATCACGAGCCCGACCCGAAGACGCCGGGCGAGCTTGATCACTTCCGTGGCTGGATCCCCCGCGAGCACATGAACGTCGACGCGGCTCGATCCGGTGACGCGCTCGGCGATCGCTTCGATCTCGGTCTTGGCGGCCGCCGCGCGCGGCTTCTCGTGGCCCGCGGGTCGGCGCGTGAACCAGCTCGGGAGCCGCACCGGCTCAACGACGTGGGCAATCGAGAGCGCGGCGCCGCACCAGGTGGCGAGCGCCGCTGCGGCGGCGATGTCGACCGCCGTGTGTGCCCCCACCTGGACGGCCGCGAGCACGCGGGTGCCCGGCCAGTCGTCCTTGGGGCGCCTCGAGGTCCGCTTGGGAACGGCCAAAATCGGCACGTCCGCCTTCCCGAGGACCCGCGCCGTGGTTGAGCCGAAGAAGAGCCTCGGCGGACCGCTCAGACCCTCGCTTCCGAGCACGACGATCCGGGCGCCGATCCGCTTCGCGAGCCGCAGAATCTCACTGGCGGGGTCGCCCATCGTGACGAGCGTCTCGACCTGTGGGCGCGCAGCCTGACGCTCGAGCGCTTTTCTCACGAAGCGGCCCAGCTCCTCGCGGCTCTTGCTCGCGAGCGCCCGCTCGTCGTACGCCGCAGCTGCCGCGGCCACCAGCAGCGGATCGTTGACGAACAGCGCCGTCACGGTCCCCTGATCACGATGAGCCAGGAGCGCCGCGTACTCGAGCGCGTGTCGCGAGTGGACGGAAAAGTCGACGGGACAGAGGACAGACTGGAAGAGCGAGCGGTCGGGTCTCTTCGGCATGCCGTCTCCTACAGGACGCGCGGAATGGTCGCGCCCTCGACTGTCGACGACGCTGCAGCGTTCTATCACGGCGCTCGGGTTGGCGCTAGCGCACCGCGGAGTGCCCGGGCCTGTCGGGGCCCTGGTGCCGATTTTCCGGCACGCCCGCGGCGATACGACGGGCAGGCCCCGAAAGGCCTTGCCACGTCATCGAGCGTCCGTCAGCAAGATTCTTGCACCCCATCGAAACGTGGAGCTCGGAATGATCCTCCCGACGCGGAAGCTGACCGGGGCGGCCCTGGTGGTTCTGATCACGTCGACTGGAGCCTTCGGACAGACGAGTGGCTCCCGACCCGGAACACTGACGATCGAGTCGCTCTCGGGGCGGGATACGTTCGAGTTCTACTGCGCGCCCTGCCACGGTGTCGACGGGCGCGGACGCGGTCCCGTCGCGCCGGCCCTGACGGTCGTGCCGCCCGACCTGACGCTGTTGGCCTCACGTCACGGCGGACGCTTTCCGTCGGAGACTGTGCGCGATTTCGTCACGGGTACCGGCCGGCCGATCGCCGCGCACGGGTCGCCGGCGATGCCGGTCTGGGGGCCGACCTTCGGGTCGCTCGATCCGTCCGACGCCCGGGTCAAGGTGCGCATCGCCAACGTGGTGGCGTACGTCGAATCGCTGCAGCGCAAGTCGGAGGAGAAAGGAGCACGATCATGGAAATGATCAAGTGGAGTCCATTTCGTGAGCTGGAAGAGATCCAGCGACGTCTCAACCGGATGTTCTCCGATACGCCCGCCCGGATGACCGAAGAGCCGTTCTTCGTCGCTGACTGGGCGCCACCGGTCGACATCGACGAGACCGACCAGGCCTACTCGGTCAAGGTCGATCTGCCCGACGTGAAGAAAGACGACATCAAGGTCGAGATGCGTGACGGCGTGCTCAGCATCGAGGGCGAACGGCGCCAGGAGAAGGAGGAGAAAGGCAAGAAATTCCACCGCATCGAGCGGCAGTATGGGCAGTTCGTGCGGCGCTTCTCGCTGCCGAACGTCGAGAACGCGAAAGCACAGGCAGAGTTCAAAGAGGGCGTGCTCACGGTCACACTGCCCAAGATGGCGGCGGCGGTCGACAAGCCGGTCGCCGTCAAGGTGGCGTAACCAGCTGTCGAGCGGGGCCGTGTCACCTCGGCGCCGCTCGGTCGAGTGACGCGGTGGGCGCTGATATAGTCAGGCCAGCGTGGCCCGACACTTGGTGACGTGGGCATTCCTCGCGACGTGGGGAATCGCGGTCGTAGGCCAAGGGGGCCAAGGGGGCCAAGGGACTACGCCCCGCGATCCTTTCGCGTTCTTTCAGCCCCCTGTCTCACTGACCAGCACCGATCGGCGCGCCCTCGACGCCGGGCGGCCGATTGTCAGAACGCTATCTGCCTCGGCTGGGGAGGTCGTGGTCTTCTCGGCGGCTCGCGTCGACGTCGACGGCGCACGGCTCGTGGCCTGGGTGCGCCGTATCGAGGAGCTCAAGCGTGGGACGCTCGTGCCGGCGATTGGACGGTTTTCGGATCCGCCGCAGATCGCGGATCTTGCCGCGCTCGAGCTCGAGCCTGATGAACTCGACGACCTGCGGCGGTGCCGGCCACGCGACTGCGCGCTGAAGCTACACGGCGAGGAGCTGGCAACGCTGGCAGCGCGCGCCCAGCTTCGGACGCAGGCCGGTCGAGCGGCCACCAACGCCGCCTACCGCGAGGCGCTTCTGGCCCGTGCCCAGCAGTACCTAGCGAGCGGACTCGCGACCACGCCTCCCTATGTCGACGGCTCGACCCCTGTGATTCAAGACCGTGAGTTTGCCGCCGTAGCGAACCGTTCGACCTTCTTGGAGCAGGTACCCGGCCTTGTCGAGTACCTCCGTCGCTATCCGAATGGCCGGTTCCCGAGGGGGGAGAGCTTCCTGTATTGGTCGAAGGAACGGCTTGGCGGCAAGCCGGTTGTCAGCATCACGCACGTGGTAGTGAGCCAGTGGTCCGGTGGCTCGCTTCCTGAAGCCATCGTCGCGGCCAAGCAGGTGTACGCTTCGCATTACATGACCGGTTCGCTGGCGGTCACCACCATCCTCGCGGGTGGTACTGGTGAGAGGTTCCTCGCGTATCTGAATCGTTCGCGCGTCGACATCCTGGACGGCTTCCTGGGCGGTCTCGTGCGCCGTGTCATGGAGCGCCGCCTGCGCGAGGACGCCGCGATCGTCGTGGACCACCTGCGCCGACGACTGCAGTCCGGCGAGCCCCCCGCAATGACGGATCAGCATTTCATGGGCCGTGCGCCACGCGCCGCGCGTGAGCTCTTGACGGAAAGCCGGCGCCGCACAGCCCCGGCCACCATCACTGCAGCCGCGCCGGCCCGGCGCCTTGCAGGGCTCCCCGCGTTCGGACTTCGTGGACGCGACGAATGGCAGGAAGACGGATTTGCGTGTGTCGCAGGGCTTCCGCCCTGCGACACACGGGGATTGGACGCCCCTCGGTCGGGGCGCTCCACACGGTCGCGGCAGCCGATTTGCACGGCGATCCGCCGGAGGATGTCATGCGAGCGCGAGAAGTGATGACCCAAGGTGTGGTCTCGGTTCCCCCTGACCTGTCTGCGGCCGACGCGCTGCACGAGATGCGCACGCGCCAGATCCATCATCTGATTGTCGGAAGCGCAGCCAAGCCGCTCGGTGTCGTGTCTGCGCGCGATTTGGGTGGACGGGGCAGTACGGCAAGTCGCCAGCGACCCGTCGAGGAGCTGATGAGCACCCCGATCGTCACCGTCGACGTGAACGATTCGGTGCGCCGCGTCGCCAACATGATGCGGGGCCGCTCGATTGGCTGCGTGATCGTAACCGACCGTCGGCGGGTCGCCGGGATCATCACCGTCTCGGATCTGCTCGAATTGCTCGGTCGTGGGCTGGATCGCGCGGGGCTGGCGCCAGCCGAGCGTCGGGGTTTGCACCATCGCGTGCCGCATCGGCGTTCGTCGGGGTCGTCGGGCGTCTGGTAGGCTGAAGCGCTTCGATGTCGCGTCGCGCGCTGTCAGGAGCCCCGTAGTCAAGAAGCTGGGCGAAGGCGGGGAGTCGAGATCTTCAGCGGGAGGGTGCCTGTGGTGACGTTTGCTCGCGTGCTGTGCCCGGTCGATTTCTCCGACGCCTCGCGTCATGCGCTCGATCGGGCGATCGCCGTGGCCCAGTGGTTCGAGGCGCGGCTGACCGTGCTGCACGTCTACAGTCAGGTTTTCCTTCCGACGCCCGGCCTGGCGACCAGCTCCTATCCCAGCACGATCCCCGTCGATGCCGAAGAAGTCGCACGCGTCAGCGAACAGACGCGCGCCTTCGTGGCGGCGGCCTCTCCCGGCTCGCTCGACGTGGAAGTGCTCGTCGAGTCCGGACAGCCCGTGCCGCACATCTTGGATGCCGCGACACGACTGAGCACGGATCTCATCGTGATTGGCACGCACGGCGCGTCCGGGTTCGAGCACCTCGTCCTCGGGTCCGTCACCGAGAAGGTGCTGCGCAAGGCTGGCTGTCCCGTCTTGACCGTTCCTCCGCGCACGCAGACGACGTCGAGCTTGCCGTTCAAGTGGATTCTGTGCCCCGTCGACTTCTCCGAGTCGTCGTTGGCCGCGGTGCACATCGCGCTGGCGTTGGCGCAGGAGGCCAACGCGCGGTTGGATCTCATCCACGTGCTCGACTGGCCGGCGGAAGAGTCGGCCGGATGGTCGATCGAGGCGCCCGGCGGGCCGATCTTCGATATCGAGGGCTATCGCAAGACGCTGGCCACGGCAGCCGCCAGCCGGCTGCAGGCCCTGGTGCCCGCCGACGCCACCAACTGGTGCCAGCCGAGCACGCGTGTCGTGCATGGCAAGCCCCATCGCGAGGTCTTGGAGATCGCGGCCAAAGAGGGAGCGGATCTCATCGTGCTCGGCGTTCGCGGCCGCAACGTCGTCGACCTGGCGCTCTTCGGCTCGACGACCAATCAGGTGGTGCGTCGTGCCACGTGCCCTGTCTTGACGGTCCGGCACTGACAGCTGCGACGTCGGCTGCGCCCGTCCTGCTCGCTTCGATGTGGTGCGTCGTCTCTCGCTACCGAGTCGGTGTGATCGGCCGGTCTTCGAACCGATAGCCGACCCGGACGCCGAAGACGCCCAGCGTTTGGCTGCGACCACCATCGAAGGCCATGAGAGCCGAGGCTTCCGGTCTGATGGAAACGCGACGGCCGATCTTCAGATCCACTCCGGCCGTGACGCGCAGTGCGGGGTCGGTGAAGGATCGGTTCGCAGGGGCGACGCCTGCGCCGAGGCGTCGACGATAGAAGTCAGGCAGGGGTGCTCCCGCACGGTCGAACGACGCACGATAGAGCCCGAACCCTGCACCCACGACCGGTGTCACCGTGCGCGGGGCGATCAACGCCACCGTGCCGCCGACATCAGCCGCGAATCCATCGGCTCCGCGGCCCCGATCCAGCCACGCGGCACGTGCTTCAGCGGTCACGCGGCGGGACCACTGCCAGGCGATGTGGCCACCGACCAGCGAGCCGGTGTGGGTGCCGGTTGACGCGACGGCGACAAGGGCCGCCAACTCCGTGCCACGGGTTGCCTCCGGGCTCCGATCCCCTTGCCCGCTCGCAGACGCCGCCGCGCCGAGCAGGCACAGCGCTACGCCTCCCGTCCTCCACGATTTCGTCATGCTGACCTCCCGCGCGTGACCCGAGCCGTGGCTCGATCGGGCTCGGCTACGCCGTGCCCGATGCGCCCGCTTCTCGGGCGTGCATGGAGGGTGCCGTCGCTGCCCTCTCGTCGCGGCGTCTGGGCAGAACGGAAGAGCCGACCGGCGCGCGGCGGCTGCCGGATTCCCGGACCCGTGTGGCAGCCTGCGGCCGAACCTGCTCGGGAACGCAAGACGGGAGGGCGAAGAGCCAGATATCCACGAGCGCGGGTGGGGTAACCGCGGGAATGATATGGTTTCCCGGTGACCACCGCCGACCTGCTCGCATTGGTCACGTTGACCATCCTCGAGGTCGTGCTCGGGGTGGACAACGTGATCTTCATCTCGATTCTCGCTGGCAAGCTCCCGCCCGCCCAGCAGGCGAGAGCGCGACAGGTGGGGCTTCTCGCCGCAATGCTGATGCGGGTGCTCCTTCTGCTGTCGATCACCTGGGTGATCGGGCTCACCAGACCGCTCTTCACGGTGTTGACAGAGGAGATCTCCGGGCGCGATCTCATCCTGCTCGTGGGCGGCCTCTTCCTCCTTGGCAAGGCGACGCTCGAGATCCACGAGCGTCTCGAGGGCGAGGAAGGGCACGCCTCGGCGCGGATTGCTCCCTCGTTTGGCGCCGTCATTGCCCAGATCATGGCCCTCGATATCGTTTTCTCACTCGATTCGGTGATCACGGCGGTGGGAATGGCTGACAGGTTGTGGGTCATGGTGGCGGCGGTCGTCATCGCGGTGGCCATCATGCTGATCTCGGCCGAAGCCATCAGCCGGTTCGTCGCGCGACACCCGACAGTCAAAGTGCTCGCGCTCTCGTTTCTGCTGCTCATCGGCGTTTCGCTCATCGGCGAAGGGCTCGATTTCCACATTCCGAAGGGCTACATCTACTTCGCCATGGGCTTCTCGGTCTTCGTCGAACTGATCAATCTGCAGGTTCGAGGGGCTGCGTCCCCCGTGCGGCTGCACCAGCCGTATGCGCGGAAGGAAGGAGACTCGAACTGATTCGTCTGGTTGGCGTTCGAGTACACTGGTTGCTGGTTCGAACCGCCGGGCTGACGATCGAAATCCTTACATCCGTGCGTGCTCATCCTGCGATCTCCTTGAGAGGAAGCTGGGCGCCTCTGGACGGGCGGCGTCGAGGCGCCTGGCTGGGCGTTCCGCCATGGGCGCTGGTGCTCGGTCTCCTCACCGGGCTCGGGGCGGCGGCATGCACGCGGGGGACGAAATCGTCCGAAGACCGGCCGGAGTCCGCCAAGGTCGTGAACGTCGAGCCGGTGCGACAGGATCGGCTGCCGCGGCTGGTCGACATCGTGGGGACCTTGGCCGCCGAGGATCAGGTCACCATCGCCTCACAGGCCGATGGGACCGTGAGCCGCGTGCACGTCGATCTCGGCGATCGCGTCCGCGCCGGGCAGGTGCTCATCGAGCTCGACCCGGAGAAGCTCGAGTACAGCCTCGAGAGCCAGAAGGCCGCGCTCGCCCGAGCACTCGCCCGCTACGGCGCGACCGATCCGGGCCGCTTACCCGAGAGTACCAAGACGCCCGACGTGCAGCGCGCCGCCGCGGAGCTGGGTCAGGCCCAACAGGCGTTCGACCGGGCCTCGGAGCTGCACCGGCGTCAACTCATTCCCAAGCAGACGCTCGACGACGCCGAAGTGACGCTGCGAGCCAAACAGGCGGCGTACGAGCTGGCGCTGCAGAACGCCAAGAACCTGGCCGCCGACATCGATCAGTCGAGCGCGGAGCTCAAGCTGGCCGACCGGCAGCTGCGTGACGCGAGGATCCGCGCGCCCTTCGATGGCTACGTGCAGAAGCGGCTGGTGTCGATCGGCGAGTTCGTGAAGAGCCAGATGCCAGTGATGACGGTCGTCCGAATGGACTCGCTCAAAGCCGTGGGTGAAATACCCGAGAAGATGGCGCCCTGGGTGCAGGTGGGGCAGGCCGTCGAGCTGACGGTCGACGCGTTTCCGGGCAAGTCGATCCCCGGCAAGATCTCGCGCATCAGTCCCGCCGTCGACACCGCCACGCGGGCGTTCGCCTTCGAGGCGCTGGTGGCGAATCCTGACGGACGGCTGAAGCCCGGCACGTTCGCGCGCGTCCACCTGACGACGGCGCTCATCGAGACGGTACTCACCATCCCGTACGCGGCCATGCAGTATCGCTACGGCGTGTACCGCGCGTTCGTGGTCCACGGCGACGAGCTGGCGATGCGCGAGTTGAAGACGGGCGACCGCGTCGGGGACCGCATGGAGATCCTCGAGGGTGTGAAGCTGGGCGAGCTTGTCGCGCTGACCGACGTCGATACCTTGACCGACGGGCTCAAGGTCACGCCGCGTGGTCAGGGAGACGATCGAACAGGGGCGGGCGGACCGGGCGCGGATCGTCCGGCCGCTGAGAAGACGGAGTAGCCGATGCTCTCAGACGTCTGCGTGCGGCGTCCGGTGTTTGCGACGATGCTCGTCACCTCGCTCGTCGTGCTGGGCATCTTCTCGTTTCGCGATCTGGGGGTGGACCTCTTCCCGCAGGCCGACCCTGCCACGGTCAATGTGACGCTCCGTCTGCCGGGCGCGACGCCCGAGGAAGTCACCTCGGCGGTCATCATGCCCATGGAGAACGCCCTGAGCGGCGTCGCCGGGATCGAGCAGCTGTCGTCGACGGTCTCCGCGGGAGGCATCGCCAACATCCGCATCCAGTTCGTCCTCGAACGCGACCTGGACGATGCCGCGAACACCGTGCGCGAGAAGGTCGCCGGGGCGATGCGGCGCGTGCCGCCCGAAGTGCTGCCGCCCATCATTCAGAAGCAAGACCCCGACGCGGACCCGATCATGAGCCTGCTCATCGCGGGCAAGAGCACGAGCCTCCGAACCATCACCGAGATCGCCGAAAAGCAGGTCAAGCGGGCGATCGAGTCGGTCGATGGTGTCGGCGACGTCACGATGAGCGGCGATCGCCCGCGCGAGATCCACATCAACGTCGACATCGAGAAGCTGAACGCCCGGGGCCTGTCGATTGATCAAGTGCGCGAGGCGATCCAGAAGGAGAACATCGAGATCCCTGGCGGCACCCTCGAGCAGGGCAAGTGGGAAGTCGGTCTGCGCACGCTCGGACGCGTCGACGCCACCAGTCAGTTCAACGACATCATCGTCGCCACGGTGAAGGGCACGCCGGTCAGGGTCGCCGACATCGGGTACGTCGAAGACACCACGGCCAAGGTGCTGAGCTCGCTCTTCGCCGTCGACGGCACGCCCGCGGTGCGCCTCGACATCCGCCGCGCGTCGGGGGAGAACACCATCCGGGTGATCGAAGCCGTCAAGCGACGGCTCGGGACGGTGCGGCAGTCGCTGCCGAAGGACGTGACGTTGACGGTCCAGGCCGACGATTCGCGGTTCATCTACGCCTCGATCGCCTCGCTCGAAGAGCACTTGCTCTGGGGCAGCCTCCTCGCCTCGTTGATCGTGCTGTTCTTCATTCGCAACCTCCGGGCGGTCATCATCTCGGCGCTCGCGATTCCCGCCTCTATCATCGCGACCTTCACGCTGATGCGCGCCATGGACTTCACGTTGAACAACATGACGCTGCTCGCGCTGACGCTCGCCGTCGGCATCGTGATCGACGACGCCATCGTGGTTCTGGAGAACATCTTCCGGTACATCGAAGAGAAGGACTACACGCCCTACGATGCGGCCATCGAGGGCACGCGCGAGGTGGCGTTGCCCGTGATGGCCACCACGCTGTCACTCGTCGTGATCTTCCTGCCCGTGGCGTTCATGACGGGGTACGCGCGACGGTTCATCTATCCATTCGGCTGGACCATGGCGTTCTCGATCATGGTCTCGATGCTCGTGAGCTTCACGCTGACGCCGATGCTCAGCTCGCGCTTCCTCAAGAAGGCCGACGCCGAGCACGACAAAGAAACCCAGCAACGCGGCTTCTTCCACTATCTCGATGTCGGCTATGGCGCGTCGATCAGGTGGGCGCTCGCGCACCCGAAGACGATCATCGGCATGTCGCTCGCCGTGTTCGCGCTCAGTTGGCCGCTCAACGCCAGGATCGGGCGCACGTTCGTTCCGACCGAGGACATGGGCGAGTTCACCGTCCACGTCGACACACCGCAGGGGACCTCGCTCGAGGGCACGACCGAGATCGCCCGGCAGATGGTCGAGGAGATCGCTCAGCAGGACGGCGTGGCGCATGTGTCGTACATCGCGGGCGCCGACCGGTACACGCACTTCCACATCTTTTTCTACCTGCTCCCGCAGGATCAGCGTACCGTGACGCAGGCCGAGGTCGTGCGGCGCGTCCGCCGGCAATTGGCGAAGCACCCCGGCAACAATCCGGTCGTGCAGCCGCGCAATCCGCTCGGAGGAGGGGGACCGGGCGGATCCCCGATCAACGCGCAACTGCTCGGCCCGGATCTCGATCGCCTCTACGATTACGCACAGGCGCTGCTGGCCAAGGCGCAGCAGACGCCGAGCCTGGTCGATACGCGCAGCGACTACACCAACGCCAGCCCCGAGGTCCAAGTGGCGGTCGATCGCGCGCGCGCCGCCGATCTGGGCGTCCGCATGTCGACGGTGGGCTCGACGCTCAGGCTCATGGTCGCCGGCGACGACGAAATCTCCACCTTTCAAGAGAGCGGCGAACAGTACCCAGTCAAGATTCGAGTTCTCGAGAGCCAGCGCCGCGACATCGACGCCGTGGGCGCGCTGACTGTGACGTCGGCCAGCGGCGACCACGTCCGAATCGACAACATCGCCAAGCTGCAGCGTGGCTTCGGCCCGACGCGCATCACACGGACCAACCGCCAGTTCTCGATCGCCGTCAATGCCGACGTCGCCCCAGGGCACGCGCTCGACGAGGCGTCGAGCGACGTCCGGAAGCTGGTCGCCGACCTCGAGATGCCGCCGGGCTATTCGGTCCGGATGGAGGGACAAACACGCCGGCTGGAGGAAACGACCGCCAATCTCGTCATGGCACTCCTGCTGGCCAGCGTCTTCGTCTACATGGTGCTCGCGGCCCAGTTCGAGAGCTTCGTCCAGCCGCTCATCATCATGGCGGTGCTGCCGATGTCGGTGCCCTTCGCGCTCTTTTCGATCTGGGTGACGGGGCGCACGCTCAACCTCTGGAGCGCCCTGGGGATCCTGCTGCTGTTCGGGATCGTGAAGAAGAACTCGATTCTCCAGGTGGACTACGCCAACGTCCTGCGCGCCCGAGGCGTGCCCATCGCACAGGCGCTCGAGCAGGCCTCCCGCACACGCCTCCGACCGATCCTCATGACGACGCTGGCGATCGTGGCCGGACTCATCCCGACGGCCCTCGGCATCGGGATCGGCGGGGCGCAACGCTCCGCCATCGCCATCACGATCATCGGTGGGCAGTCGCTGTGTCTCTTCTTGACCCTGCTGCTCGTGCCGGCAGCCTACCTGCAGCTCGACGCGCTGGAGCAGTCGCTTGCGAACCGCCGCTTCAGGGAGTGGATGGGGCGCCTGCGGCCGTGGCGGCTGAAGCCGTCGGACCAGCAGGCGTGACGGTGGAGGCGGCTGCGGCTGCCTCCTGACGCCGGTGTCGCGCCACGGTGACGGCGGCCTCGACCTGCTGCGGCTCGACACGGCCGTTGAACAGACCGCCGTCGGCGAGAATCACGCGCCCGGCGACGATGCGCCCCGATACTTCGGCCGTCCGCCTGATGTCGACCACGTCGACGCCGATGAGCGTGCCGGCGACCGCGCCGACCACCGTGATGTCGCGGCCCACGACGTCGCCTAACACGACGCCGGTCTGCGCAATGGTGATCGACTGGCCCTCCGCCCAGATCCGGCCCTCGAGGCGGCCCTCGAACTCGATGTCGGAGGTCGCCGTCATCTCGCCTTTGATTACGAGCGTCGACCCGAGAATGGTCATGGGGCGTGTGGGGCGCGCCGGATCACTCGGTCCACAGTCCCGTGAGCATAGCGCAGTCGACACGACGAGTCGACTGACCAGCCGTCCAGCACCTCCGACGTCCGACGTGACGAACGAAGCTCAGGCGATCGCGTCGACGAGGCCGCACCAGGCGCGCGAGACCTGCTGGTCGAGATCGGCGATCGCGGCACCGCAGAGCCAGCGGCCGTCGCTCATCGGACTCGACCACACGAGGTTGAGGGGCAGGGAGAGATTGGCGTCCGAAAGGTGCACGGCAATCGAAGGCCCTGCAGGTGGCTGCGTGGGACTCGGGAGCGCGAACCGCATGCCGCCGTAGCTCACCTCGAGGATCTGCACCGGTGTGGCATCGACGCGCCCGGCCAGGTCTTGGCTCAGCCGTTTGCGGATCCAACGCCGATTGTTGGACGCCTCAGGCGGGCTCTTCTTCGCAAGCTGCGCCTGGATCAATCCCAACAGCGCCGCTGGAGCCACCGGCTTGAGGATGAACTGCGCACCCAGGTGCACGGCGTCGGCCTCCAACACCGGATCGGGATAGCCTGTCATGATGATCGTCGGGACCCGTTTGGGGCTTGTCACCAAGAGCTGCAGACCGTTGAACGGTCCGAGGCGGATGTCGGCGAGGAGGACGTCTGGCGCATCCTCGCGCATGACGCGCGCCCCCTCCTCGAAGCTTTTCGTCGCGTAGGTGTCGTACCCCGCCCTGCGTAGCAGCTCGCTCAGGCCGGTGAGGGTGGCGTCGTTGTCCTCGACGATCAATACCCGCGACGCACTGGTTCGAGTCCACGGAGAACGCGACCCCGCGGTGCGTGAGTCTCCCCGCTCGTCACGATCCGCGCGCGTGCCCTTTGCCTGCGCCCACAACATTGACGTTTCACCTGGTAACTGACCCCGCGGCCACTCCGTGAGGATTCGGATGTTCGCCCAAAACCCGTGGCTGCCCTCTCGATGCCGAACGCCACTAAGGGTCGAGCCGCCACTATAGGGCAGCGACATAGAAGTATAACGAACGCCTTGCAGCCCTAAAGAAGTATATTTGATGACCTTGTCCCGCTAGAGTTAGCTGACTCAACTTGCCAGGGCCAGGACGTCGCCCCTGCGCGCAGACGGCAGGCCCCGCAGATTTACAGGTTTTCCCCGAATTACGCAGACTGGTCGCCTCAACGTCCCGGTCGCTTCTGCCGATTCCCCCGGGTGGACCACCTGGTCGACCCATGTTCTGGACGGTTGAAGCCGGCGATGCGAGCAGAGCCCAGGGTGCCCTGACCGGGCACGCTCCAGCGGCGTCCCTCGCGCGCCGGCTATCGGTCGCGAGATGGGCCACGCTGGCGACCGCCATCCTGAGCGGCGTGCTGTGCCTGATCGTCGCGGGACCGCTTTCGGCGGGGCTGCTTGTGGCGACCCTCGGCACGCTGGCGCTGCTCCTGGCTCAACAGCCCGGTTGCGCGGAGGCGATCTCTCACCGCTTCGCCACAGACGACGAAACGCGCAGCCTGCTGGTCGCCGCCACGGAACACACCGACGAGCTCATCAGCATTGTGGCGGCGGATGGGCGAATGACCCATGCGAATCCGGCGTTCTGCCGCGCGATCGGCCTCGATCGATCGGCGGTGCTTCGGATGCACGTCCGCGACTTCCTCGGCGAACAGTCGCTCACCTCGATTGGGGTGATCGACGAGGCCGTTCGGGCGGACGGATCCTGGCGCGGCACGTTGGTGCGCGTCCGCCAAGACACGACCACCTTCCTGTCTTCGGCGACGGTCACCGCGCTGCCGGGCGATTCGGGCACCTTCACGCATGTCGTCGTGGTCGAACGCGACGTGACGCGCGAGACCGAGCTTCGGGAACAACTGACGCACAACGAGCGACTCGCGGCGGCGGGCCAGCTCGTGTCGGGCGTCGCGCACGAGCTCAACAACCCGCTCCAGTCGATCATCGGGTTCACCGAGCTCCTCATCGAGGCGGAGCGTCGGGAAGCGGTCAAGGGCGACCTCGAACAGGTGCGGCGGGAAGCGCTGCGGGCCGCGAAGATCGTGCGCAATCTGCTCGCGTTCGTCCGGCGTTCGGCGGTCGAGCGGACCTCGGTCAGCCTGAACGACGTGGTTCGCGCGACGGTCGACCTCCGGCGCTACGAGCTCGAGATGTCGAACATCACGCTCCACGAGCACTACGGCGAGGACCTTCCGCCGGTGATGGTGAACCGCGAGGAGATTCAGCAGGTGCTGCTCAATCTGCTCCTGAACGCCGAGCAGGCGATGCGCCAGGTCGCTGACCGCGGGGACCTGACGATTCGGACCGTGGCGACCGCTGAAGGAGTGGTGGTCGAAGTCCAGGACAGTGGACCGGGCGTACCAGCCGCCGCGGCCGCGCGCATCTTCGAGCCGTTCTATTCGACCAAGGAAGTGGGCAAGGGCACGGGCCTGGGTCTGTCGATCGCGCTCGGCATCGCGCAGGCGCATGGGGGCACGCTCACGCTGGTGCGAACGGACGCTGGCGCGTGTTTTCGGTTGACGCTGCCGCCGGGCGAGAAGACCACGGCCCGCGTGGGCCACCCCGAGCCGGAGTCGAGCTCATGGTCCGCCGTCTCGGGCCGCCGGGCCCTCGTTGCCGATGACGAAGTGCCGCTCCGCAAGCTGCTGCAGCGGTTGCTCACCCGGCGCGGGTTCGCGGTCGATCTGGCCGAGGACGGCATGCAGGCGGCGAATCTCATCGAGCAGAATCGCTACGACGTCGTGCTGTGCGATGTGCAGATGCCCAGGATGAGCGGAACGGCGCTTTACGAGAGCGTCCAACGCCGCCAGCCGGGCGTGGCGGCGAGCTTCATCATGGTGAGCGGCGACATCTTGAACGACGCGCTGGAGTCGTTCGTCGCGCGCGCCCAGATTCCGCTGCTCTCGAAGCCCTTCGGGGCGAAGACGCTGGACGCCGCCCTGGAGCAAGTCATGACCAAGCGGGTCCACCGCTCGTGAGCCGGCGCTCCTCTTCCGCTCAACGCGGACGACACGCCACGGGCTGCTAGCGCACGAGTCGGAAGTTGACCGGCGCCGACGGCACGGCGACATCCGGGTTGTACCCGAGTCGAATCACCTCGAAGTCACCCGCCTTGATGGCCCGGAACGCGGGATTGAGAACTGCGTTGTTCCAGCGGGTGTCGTACGTACCCGAGATGAACATGTCGGAGCCATTGTCAGCCACGATCAGGCCATAGCGCTTGAGCGCGCGAAAGATCTTCTGCGCCTCCGGCGGAAACCCCGAGAGGTCGACCGAGGCCTTGAGGCGCAGGCGGGCGCCCATCGGCAAGGCGCCCTGCGTGGAGCCCGCCCGATGCGACGCCGGATAGACGTAGCCATCGGTGGCGCCAACGGTGACTCGAAGGGCGTGCTCGATCTCGTTCGGGCCGAAGACCTCGTCGTAACGCACCAGGCCGGGCAGGATCGCCAAGCCTGCGGCGTCAGCAGACGTCCAGGTGTCGGGGCGGCGGCCGTTCACGTTCATGTCGAAGAACGCCCCGGAACCGGCGTGCCACGCTGTGCCGTCATGGAATACGTTGAACAGCTCGTAGAGGTGCTTGGTGTCGCGGTCCACGATGAGCATGTGCCGGTCGTGCGCGGAGCGCTGGTCGACCGAGCCCGGCGCACCCCCTTCAATCCAATGCGGCTGGCTGATGGCCTCCGAAGGGATCGGATAGAACGGCACGCTCCGCCCCGTCGAATGGTCCACGCCGTCGCTCTCGCCGGCGTATCGGAATTGAACGGGCAGCTTCGGAGTTGCCCGATCAACGGTGATGTATGGAAACCCGTAGATCTCGATGCTCCCAGGCGAGGCGTCTCCGCCGAAGTCAGGGTGGAGGCCCCGCGTCGCACCGATGAACGCGATGAAGTGTGCTGAGGCAGGGTCGACCGGAGCGGTCGCGATGTCCAGATTCCACCAGTTGGAACGTGGAAAGAGTGGGAGAGGGCCGGGCAGCGGGCCGTTTAACAGCGCCCCGGCCGCGAGGCTCGTTGAGAGGACCAGCCAGGCGCCCGGCAGGTTGGGCAGCCAGCGTCCCCAGACCCGTGCCCGGGAGTCAGCCACGGGGGTCGCACACGCAAGCCGCGCGCCAGAGATGAGATGGGGCTCTGCCCGGAACCACGGCTCGGTCGCTCGCGCGTCTCGGTGGGCGCTGAACCCCACGCCCCGAGCTTTTTCGAGCCTGGGTTCTTCCTCCGGTCGTGGACGCGCCGTGCGTGCCGGCGTGACTGCGGCCGTCGCAACGATGAGAAGTGCCGCCCCGCCCGCATCACGAATCTGAAGACCCCGACGTCGAAACTCGCGACTCGGGAGCCCGAGACGTCTTCTGTCAGCGGCCCGTGTGGCCGAAGCCGCCGTCGGCGCGCCCCGTGGGTGGAAGCACCTCGACCTCGTCCCACGACACGGCGGCGACCGGTGCCACGATGAGTTGCGCGATGCGAAGCCCCCGAATCACCGTGAACGGCGCGGGGCCGTGATTGATGAGGAGCACCTGCACCTCACCCCGATAGTCGCTGTCGATCGTGCCCGGCGCGTTGAGAACCGTTACGCCGTGCCGACTTGCGAGACCCGAGCGCGGGCGGACTTGCGCCTCGAATCCGGCTGGAAGGCCCACGGCGAAGCCGCACGGGATCAGCCGGAACTCGCCGGGCCCGATGGCGACCGGCTCGGACACGGCGGCGGGCAAATCCAGACCAGCCGCGCCCTGCGAGAAGTATTCGGGCAGCGGGAGATCTGAGGACGTGAGGCGATGGATGGGAACGCGCAGCGTGTGCATGCGGGGATCGTAACCCGTCGGGGCTCTGCCCCGAACCCGGCTCGGTCGCTTGCGAGGCCGCAGACCCTCGCCGCGCCCTCGCCGAATACACGCCCGCGTGCCGCTCGCAGAGAGGCGCACCGTGCTCGCGCCGCCTCCAGCGAGATCGCGAACATGCAAGAGGTCTCCGCGGGTGTGGGTGTCAGCGGAGTGAAGACGGCGAGCCCGCTCGCGTGAACTGGACGAGGGCCAGCGGCTTGACGGCGCTGCTGCCCGTGCCCGCCTCCGGCCGTTGGCTGCGGCGCCCGCCGAAGATGTCGGCGACGGTCTTGGACCCGAATCGGTCGTCGAGTATCTCGAGCTGATCGGCCGACACCAACGCGGGATGCGGCACGCCGCAGGCGCCGCTGAGGACGTGCAGCTCCTTCCTGAGGGTGATGACGTAGTTGGCCAACCTCACGCATTTGAGGTCCGGGTCGAGCCCTCGGGTGAGCCACGGGTGCTGGGTCGCGATGCCGGTGGGGCAGTGATTGGTGTGGCATCGCAGCGCCTGGATGCAGCCGATGCTGAGCAGCGCCTCGCGTCCGACGTTGATCATGTCCGCGCCCAGCGCGAAGGCCAGGAGCGCCGCGTCCGGGAAGCCAAGCTTTCCCGATCCGATGAAGACGACCCGCTCCGGGACGCCGTGCTCGGCGAAGATGCTCTGCACCCGGCTGAACCCCAGCTTGAAGGGCAGTGCCACGCGGTCGGCGAAGACGAGCGGTCCGGCGCCGGTGCCCCCCTCGCCCCCGTCGATGGTGACGAAGTCGACCGCTCGGTCCCCGCGGGCGATGAACGTCGCGAGGCCGGTCCAGAAGGGCAGCTCTCCGACGGCCGCTTTGATGCCGACGGGGAGACCCGTTTCGCCCGCGATCCGCTCGACGAAGTCGAGGAGCGAATCGACATCGCGGAACGCGGTGTGCGAGGAAGGGCTGACGCAGTCGCGGTCGCGCGGGATGTGCCGGATCCGGGCGATCTCGTCGGAGATCTTCTGCTTCGGCAGCACCCCGCCGACGCCCGGCTTGGCGCCCTGACTCAGTTTGATCTCGATGGCGCGCACCTGCGGGTGCGACGCGATAGTGTCTTTCAGCCGGGCCAGACTGAACCGGCCGTCGAGCTCCCGGCAGCCGAAATAGCCGGTGCCGATCTGCCACACGAGATCGCCGTCGTGGGCGTGATGCGACGAGATGCCGCCTTCGCCGGTGTTGTGCAGGCAGCCAGCCAGCTGGCACCCTCGGTTCAGCGCTTCGACGGCCGCGCCGCTGAGCGCGACGAAGCTCATGCCCGACACGTTGACGACCGACGCCGGGGTGAACGCGCGAGGCCGCTTCCGGAACCCTCCCAGGGTCTTCAGACAGGGCAGCGGATACTGCGGATCGAAATCGGGGTCACCCACGCGTGGCACGCGTGCCGGGAACATCTGGTGCTTGACGACCAGGTAGTTCGGCGTCAACTCCATGTCGTTGGTCGACCCGAAGCCGAAGTAGTTGTTCTGGAGCTTCGACGACGAGTACACCCACCGGCGCTGATCGCGACTGAACGGCCGCTCCTCGTTGTTGCTCGTGACGATGTACTGGCGGAGCTCCGGGCCGACCGATTCGAGCCAGTAGCGGAAGTGGCCGATCAGCGGAAAATTGCGCAGGATGGCGTGCCGGCGCTGGAGGAGGTCATAGACCGTCACCGCGGACAGGACGAGGGCGGCCAGAAGCAGCAGAGTCATGTGTATCGCCAGGCAGATCGCGGCCGGCAAGCCGGTCGGAGGCCCGCTCCACACCGAGAAGTCGGCTCGCACACGCCCGACTTGAGACCTCGTGTTCCGAGCGTGTCGTTGACAGGCGTGCGCCTCGCCTGCCGCGCCGCATCGGCCAAGCGTGCTCGACCCAAGGCCTGACGGCGCGAGACACGAAAAGCGCTTACCTCAAAAGCTCCCAAAGAACGATCCCAGCACGAGCGTCGCAGCGAGCGCCAGGATCGGTCCGAGCACCGAGACAACGAAGATGTCGAGGTACGACTCGCGGTGGGTCAGGCGGCAGATGCCGATGAGGGTGATGACGACGCCGTTGTGAGGGAGCGAATCGAGGCCGCCGGATGCGATCGCGGCCACCCGGTGCAGGACTTGCGGGTCGATGCCCGCGGCGATGCCGAGCTCGAGATACTTGGTGCCGAGCATGTTCAGGGCAAGGCTCAGGCCGCCCGAGGCTGACCCGGTGATGCCGGCCATGACGTTCACGGCAATCGCCTCCGAGATGAGCGGGTTGCTTGGAAACAGTCCGACCACGGCGGCTTGGATCGACGCGAACGCCGCCAGTGACGCGATGACCGATCCGTAGCCGACCTCCGACGAGGTGTTGAAGATCGGGAGGAGCGAGCTCATCGTGCCTTCGTTGAGCGAGGTTTTCAGATCCCGCCACCTGGCCCAGTGCACGGCGACCGCGACCCCGATTGCGGCGGCCAGCGCGGCGATGAGCGACCACACGCCACGGACGTCGTTCAGCGCGACGCGTCCGAACTTCGGCTCGGCCAAGTACGACACATCGAGCGAGGGAATCACGAGCCGGGTCATGAGGTAATTCACGGCGATGACCGTGACGATGGGCGCCAGCGCCCACTCCACGGGCGGCCGGCTCGGAAGCGACGGCAGGTCGATCGAATCGGTGGGGTGATGGCCGTAGCCCTCGCCGCTCGCCGCGGCTCGTCGCACACGGTCGTTCAGCCACACCATGCCGACGGCGAACATCAGGAGGCCAGCCAGCGTCCCGAGCACGGGCGCCGCGAATGCGTCGGTGCCGAAGAAGGGCATCGGGATCGCGTTCTGGATGGCCGGAGTGCCGGGAAAGGCCGACATGGTGAAGGTCGCCGACCCGAGGAGGACTGCCCCAGGGATGAGTCGCTTCGGCGTGTTCGCCTGCCGGCAGAGCGCGACGGCGACGGGATAGACGGCAAACACCACGACGAAAACCGAGACGCCCCCGTAGGTCAGAATGGCGCACGCGAGCACGATCGCGAGGACGGCCTGATGGGAGCCGATCTTGGTGACGATCCACTCGGCGATGGCCGCCGCGGATCCTGAATCGGCCATCAGCCGGCCGAAGATGGCCCCGAGCAGGAACAGCGGGAAGTACCGGACGAGGAAGCCACCGAGGCCGCCCATGAACACCTGGGTGTAGGTCGCAAGCAGCCGGGTATCGCCGCCGGCGAGCGTCGCGAGCAGCGCGAGCAGCGGCGCCAGGATGAGGACGCTGATGCCACGGTAGGCCAGCCACATCAGCAGTCCGAGCGACACGAGGATGCCGAGCACGCCCATGGTCGAAGGTCGGTGTCAGACGCGCCCACGCGGGACGGCGCGCGGCGCGCGAAGGCGTCGCGGTTCGCGCTGGCGGTGGCGAGGGGGCGCGGGAGCCGACGCGCATCATACGTCAGCTCGGCTCGCAACCGACGCCTGACGTGGAGGGTCGGCTCAGTCGGAAGACCGGGACGGTGGTGCGGACAGATCGACGACATCGTCCACCGGGTGTCGGACACGGGCGTGACGGCGTGGACCAGCACGTCATTCTCCGACACGTTCGCCATGTCGATGAAGCCGATGCGGTCGGGTCTTGGGAGGCCCACCGTCCCTGCGGCCCTGCCGGCCTGTCGAACGAGGTAGTCCGTCCGGGCTCAATCGTGCCCCCAAGCGGCGTCAGCTGCCAGACCGTTCCGGCCGCCGATGCGTACTGCACCGACCAACCCGTCAGATCGATTGGCGAGCGGTTGAGCGAGGTTCGGGGCAGCGCCTGTGCTGTACCCGCCCGTTCCGGGCGCCCGTGTTACAGTCGTGGAGAGGATGGAGCGGTCATGACACGCAGATTGTTCACGGCGAGCCTGGCGCTTGCGGCGGGACTGACGGGCATCGCGCTGGCGCAAGAGGCGGCGCCGAGCGTGACGGTCTACAAGAGTCCGACCTGCGGCTGCTGCAGCAAATGGGTCGCGCACATGCGCGAGGCCGGCTTCGAGGTGAAGACCAGCGATTCCGACGACATGTCGAAGGTCAAGGCGACCTACGGCGTGGCACCAGAGCTCGGCTCGTGCCACACGGCGCTCGTTGGCGGCTACGTGGTCGAGGGTCACGTGCCGGCCGACAGCGTGAAGCGCCTGTTGCGCGAGAAGCCCAAGGTCGTCGGCCTCACGGTGCCTGGCATGCCTGTTGGGTCGCCGGGTATGGAGGTGCCGAGCGGTCAGAAGGACGCGTTCGACGTGCTCACCTTCACGCGCGACGGCAAGACGAAGGTCTTTGAAAAGAAGTAGTCGCGGGCAACCCGGGTCCGCTCTTCACCTGTAGTCCAGACGCTCACCGCCGATACGACTGACGACCTCGTGGGCTCCCGATGGCCGGGAGCCCGAGGGTTCGTCAGACATGCCCACACATGCACACGTTGGAGTGAGCGCCCTCGACGACTCGTCAGCCGCCGGACGTGAAGCGGCCCTCGCCGCGGCCGAGCGCCTGCCGGAGGGGCGTGCCGATTTGGCGATCGTGTTCGCCTCGGCCGATCATCAGCACGAAGCGCTGCTCGGGACCGTCCAACGCGCGCTGCCCACGGCCCAGGTGGTCGGGTGCTCCGGCGAAGGGGTGATCGCCCAGGACGAGTCGCACGAGGCCTCGTCGGCGGTCGCCGTCATGGCCGTGTCCTCGGACCGCATGCGGTTCGACACGTTTCTCGTCGACGGGTACGCCCAGGATCCAGCCGGGGCGGGCCGGCGGCTCGGCGAGCTCGTTCGGGAGCGACAGGTCGACGCCCGCTGCCTCTGCCTGATGTCGGATGGGCTGCAGGGCAACTGCACCGAGTTCCTGAAGGCGCTGCACGACGTGCTCGGCGGCCTTCCGGTGGTCGGCGGGACCGCCAGTGACGCCATGACCTTCGAGCGCACGTACCAGTACGGCGCGGGAAAAGTGGTGAGCGGCGCGGTCGCGGCCTTCCTCATCTCGGGGGACGCCGAGATCGAGATCGCGGTGAGCCACGGTTGTCGGCCGATCGGGCTGGAGCGGACGGTGACGCGCGCCGAAGGTGGCTGGATTCAGGAGATCGACGGCAAGCCGGCGTGGAACCTCTTCAAAGAGTATCTGGCCGATGACGCGACCGATCTGAACGCCGATGGGATCGTGCACCTCTGCGTCGGCGAGCCGTTGCGTGACACGGGCGGCACCTACGATCCGTACGTCATTCGGACGCCGCTCCAGCTCGACAAGGCGTCGGGAGCGCTCTTCTTTCCAGGTGGTGGGCTGACCGAAGGGCGCACGATCCAGTTGACGCGGCGCGATCCGGAGAAGATCAAGGAAAGCGCGCAGCAGTGCGCCGCACAGGTGCTCGACCGGCACGCCGGACGTGCGCCGGCGTTCGTCCTGCAATTCGACTGTGCGGGGCGAGGCCGAATTCTCTTCGGCCCCTGTACGGCGGCCGAGATCGTCGTGCCGCTTCGCCAGACGCTCGGCCCGCACACGCCGTGGCTCGGCTTCCACACCTACGGGGAGATCGCCCCCATCGCGGGTCGTCCCTACTACCACAATTACACGGTCGCGCTCTGCGCTGTCTACGACCGAGAGGCGGCGTAGACGCCGGCGGTTCATGAGCGACGAAGCGGAGCTCCGTTGGCAGAACGCAGCGCTCGACGAGCAGATCAAGCGGCTCGTGAAGACCGAGCAGCGGCTGTGCCGATCGCAGAACGAGATTGACCGCCAGAGTGCCCGCACGGAGCTCCTCAGCCGGTTCACGCTCCGGTGGACTGTACAGTCCACGGTCGTCGAGCTGCTCGGTCTCGCGTCCGATCTGTTTCGCAAGCTGTTTCACGCCGAGCAGATCCGGGTGCTGCTGCTCCCGGGCGCGCCCGTCGCCGGTGCTGCGGCAGCTGACGCGACCCTGGCCCTGGTGCACGACCGCACGCTTGCGGCGGCCCTCGCCAGCGTCGACGGGCCCACGATCATCGCCGGCGCCGACGTCCCCGTTCGTGCGCCCGGTCTCTGGGTGGCGCTCGGTCGGACTACGGAGGTGGGCGCCGACGAGGTGGGCGTCATCCTGCCGCTCCGCCACAGCGATGATCCGCCGACGATCTTCCTGGCCTCGGTTGGCCGGACGACAGCCCGCACGTCGCTCCTGAGAGAGACGCCGAGCGCGAAGGCGCTGCCCTTTTTCCAGCTGATGCGCAGCCATCTCGAGCACATGCTGCGAAGCTCCCGGCTCCTCGAGGATCTCGCTCGGACCCAGGCCCAACTGCTGACCGCGCGCGACGAACTCGAGGACCGTGTGCGGGCGCGCACGGTCGAGCTCCAGGCCGAAATCGCGGAGCGTCACCGCACCGAAGAGCAGCTCATCATGGCGCGCGACGCCGCGCAGTCGGCAAGCCACGCCAAAAGCGCGTTCCTGGCGCACATGAGCCATGAGCTCCGCACGCCGCTCAACGCGATCATCGGCTACAGCGAGCTGCTCCAGGAAGAGCGCGCGGCGTCGACTGACGTGAGTCTCACGCAGGATCTGGGCAAGATTCTCTCGGCCGGGCGGCACCTTCTGGGCCTGGTCAACGACGTGCTCGACCTCTCGAAAATCTAAGCCGGCCGGATATGGCTCGAGGCGGTGCCCTTCGACGTCGCCGCGCTGGTGCTCGGCGTCGTCTCGACCGTCCAACCACTCGCCACGAAGAACGGCAACACCATCGAGGTGTGCCTCCCCGAGGGCGTGGGGACGGTCGTGGGGGATCAGACGCGCGTGCGTCAGGTGCTGCTCAACCTGGTGGGCAATGCCGCGAAGTTCACCGAGCAGGGCCGGGTGCGGATTGAGGTGTGTCGATACGCGAGCGAAGAGGGCGCTGAGCTCGTCTTTCGCGTGTCCGACACCGGCATCGGCATGACGTCCGACCAGCTGAGCCTGCTGTTTGGCGAGTTCATGCAGGTCGATTCGTCGACCACGCGTCGGTTTGGCGGATCGGGTCTGGGACTGGCCATCAGTCGCCGGCTGTGTCGGCTGATGGGGGGCGACATCATGGTCGAGAGTGAGCAGGGACGCGGATCGACGTTCACCGTGACGCTGCCAGGGACCGCTCACGTCCCACCCGAGCGCGAGCCCTGCGAGGAGTCCCTGCGACCGCGCTAGTGGCCTGTCCGCGTGAGATGGACAGTGGCGTCCTTGCGGGGCATCCCGCCTCGCGGCGTGACTCATCGCTCACGTAGGCCCAATACGCTCGCTCTTCGCGCCTTGCGATCCGAGCGCCGCGCGGCGGAATCCGCTCCCATGTCACGCGGACAGGCGGGTCCGAGGCCTTGCGTCCGATCGCCATCGATCTGGTGCGGACCCGCCAGACGCAGGACTGAAGCCGGGCGCCACACCGCTCACGCAGGTCTCCGCCCACAGCCCGGCTCGGTCACCAATCCGCTGCCGATTGTGGCGCAGGCCTCTCGCCCGGTGACGCGGAGCGAAGGACTGCTCCAAGCCGAATCAGATGGCCAGCGGCTTGACCGAAATGGCGCCGGCGCTCTCAGACTGGCCGCTCAGCGCGCGCCGCAGATATCCCGCCTGCCCCAGGTGAAAGCCGGCGTGCACGCACAGGTGCGTCAGGAGGAGGCCCGTTATCATGCGCACACCAGCCACGGGCTCCGGGTATTCCCGGACCAGTGCTTCCTCCGGAAGCTTCGCCATCGTCGACTTCACGACCGCTGAAGCCGCGCGCAACTCCGCGACGATCGCCTCGCTCGAGAGGTCGCGCACGCTGAACTCGCGATCACGGTCGCGCACGTACGACGACCGACCGAGCACGTGACCGACGAAGTGCTGCAGATTCCCCGCCACGTGCAGGGCGAGCGTGCCGATTGGGTTCGTGAGCCCGGGCAGCGTGCCCCAGAGGAGGTCCTGTCCGCACAGGCCGATCTCACGCTCGAAGCCCTCGAGCTCGCGAACGAGCAGCCGCTCAATCCAGGTGGTGAGCTGGCCCGACGGGTCGGGGTCGGGGCTTGCGTCCGATACAGAGCGCGACATGGATGACCTCGAACGTGCGATTCTAGCGCCGTTTTGCACTCTCGCGCCGAGTACACGGCTCTCGTAAGCGGCTGCGTCACGGTCGAGTCGCAGCGCCCTGGCGTCCGGAGTTCAAGCTGTCCTTCGGGGGCGGAACCGGCTAAAGTTATGAGAATACGGAGCTGATAGCGATGACCGATCGACGCCGACGCGTGTGTGCCGGGCTGGCGACCGTCTTGAGCTGGGGCAGCCTGGCCGCCGCCGAGGTTCCTGCCACTCCTACGTTCACGCGAGACATCGCGCCCATCTTTCAGAGCAAGTGCGAGGCGTGCCACCGGCCCGACTCGATCGCGCCGATGTCTCTCCGGACCTATGCAGAGGCCCGACCTTGGGCGCGCTCGATCCGGACGCGCGTCGAGGCGCGGCAAATGCCGCCGTGGCACATCGACAAAACGGTTGGCATTCAGGCCTTCAAGTACGATCGGTCGCTCAACGACGATCAGATTGCGACGATCCTGCGCTGGGTGGATCAGGGCGCGGCGCAGGGAGATCCGAAGGACATGCCGGCCCCGCTTGCGTGGCCAACCGAGCAGCAGTGGACCTATGCGGAGATCCTCGGACAGAAAGAGCCGGACCTCATCGTCCGGTCGACACCGTGGACGCAGAAGGCCGGCGGGCAGGACACCTGGTGGACGCCGATTGTCGACACGGGGCTGACCGAGCCGCGGTGGGTGCGCGCCATCGAGGTCCGACCTGGCACGGTCAAGGGACGCAAGGTCACGCACCATGCCAACGCCGACATCCTGCAGCACGATCCCGATGCCCCGGCCGCAGTCATGACCCCCGGTCGCTTCAGCGAGTGGGCGGTCGGCAAGGGCGTCGAGTACATGAGGTCCGATACCGGCCTGCTCATGCTGCCCGGCTCCAAGATTGCCTGGGACATTCACTACTCGAACGGTGGCGAGGACGTGACCGACGTCATCGAGATGGGGGTGTATTTCTACCCCAAGGGCCAGAGGCCCAAGTACCGGCAGCACCTGGTTCGCATGGGCAAACAGGGACCGCTTGCGCTCGACATTCCCCCGAATACGGTGAACTTGACCGAGACCTACTTCCCGCTGCGCCAGGCGGCCCGACTCGAGAGCTTTCAACCGCACATGCACTTGCGTGGGAAGGCGATGAGCCTCGAGGCCATCCTCCCGAACGGCCAGAACGTCGTGCTCAGTCACGTCGCTGAATTCAATTTCATGTGGCACCTCGCCTACACGTACGCCGATGACGCCGCACCGCTGCTGCCGAAGGGGACGGTCGTCAAGATCAAGGCGTGGCACGACAACACGGCTGCGAACAAGGCCAATCCCGATCCGAACGTGTGGGTGGGGTACGGGGGGCGGACGGTTGACGAGATGGCACACGCCTGGGTCAACGTCACCTACCTGACGGACGAGGAATACGCCGCCGAGGTCGAGGCGCGCCGGGCCCAGCTGGGCCGGGCGAGCCAGCAGTAGCGAGGGTCGGGTGGCCGGGCGCCTCGGCGCAACTCGAGACTTCCACCACCGGCTGCTTGCGCTCGCCGCAGCCCTGGTCGTGGCTGGGCCGCTCGCGGCGCAGTCGGTCCGCGACCCGCTTCCGGTTGAGCCGACCGGCCGGTCCGGTGCCGCCATCTTTCCCGTCGTGGAGGGCTGGGGTCCGCTGCGCGACGGCACCATCGTCATTCTGCTCGGGTACTTCAACCGCAATTCGGCGCAGCCGATCGACGTTCCCATCGGCCCGAACAACCGCATCGAGCCGGGTGGGCCCGACTACGGCCAGCCGACTCACTTCGAGCCGCGGCGGCATCACGGTGTCTTTGCGATTCCGGTCCCGAAAGATTCTGGTCCTAAGAAACTGACGTGGACGCTGCGTGCCAACGGCCAGACGACGAACGTGAGCATGTGGTTGAATCCTGCCTATCGCTTGAATTTCTTCAAGCACGCGGCCAACGGCAACGAGCCGCCGGTCGTCCGCTTCAGTCCGGGCGGTCCGACTCACACCGGGCCGCCTCAGGGATTCGCCCAGACGCTGACGGGTCGTGTTGGCGAGCCGCTGCCGCTCGCGCTGTGGGCGTCCGACGTCCCACCGTCACAGCGTGATGCCGAAGAGGAACTGGCGGAGATTCGCGGTCGGCGTCCATTCACCGAGCCGATCGCGATCGTCGGGGATCAGACGATCGGTGGCGCACCGGCCAAGCGCCCGGCCGGCCGAAAGCCGGACGTGATCGTCACCTGGAAGAAGTTCCGCGCCCCCGGCGGCGTGACCTTCAGCCGAAACGCGCTTCCGGTCCTGACGAAGGGCGACCGCGCCGCCGTGGTCGAAGCAGCGACGTCCGCAACGTTCGACGGGCCTGGAGAGTACATCCTGCGCGCCCAGGTGAATGACGAATCGGGTGAGGACGGTGCGGGCGATCAGTGCTGTTGGACCAACGTCCTCGTCAAAGTGGCGATTGCCGCCAAGTAGGGCTCACCGGTTCTCCGTGCCGCGCAGCCGCCGGCGATTGACCCGCCACTCCTCGAGCGTCTGACCCCAGATGTCCACTTCATCGCCGGCGTAGGGCGGCGGAAGTCGTCCCGGCCCGCGGTTGATCGATCCGAGTTTGCGGGCGACGGCTTGCGAAGCGACGTTGGTCTGGGCGATCGAATGGATCACCTCGGTCCACCCCAGCGTGTCGAAGGCCCAGTCGGTGGCCGCGGCAGCGCCCTCGGTGGCGTACCCGAGACCCCACCGATCGCGGACGACGGCCCAGCCGATCTCCGGTCCGGGCCACCCGTCGGGCTTCCATGGTCCCAGGCGACCCACCCACCGTCCGCTCGCCTTCTCGATGACCGAGAACATCGCGAAGCCGTGAGCGTGCCACGCGCCGATCAGGGTCATCAGGGCGCGCCATGCAGGCGATCGCGGCATGGCGCCGCCGATGAACCGGGCGGCGACCTCATCCGCCATGAACGCCGCAAGCGCGTCGAGATCGTCGGCGCGCGGGACGCGCAACAGCAGCCGGGGCGTTTCGATCTGCAGGCGGGCGAGATCGTCGTATCGTCGGGCCATGGCTCCGCCGCGATCTTACTCCCGAGCGGCCGGAAGAGACCCGGTCGGTGGCTCGTCGTCCGAGTGTCGTGTGTCCTGTGTGAGGTTCTATAATCGCCGCGCGACGAGGCCGGTGCGGTCGACGCACTCACGTGAAGTCATCATGGCATACATCGAGATCAAGCCCGCGGTTCTCCGGCAGTACCCCGACGTTCTGACCGAGCGGGTGGTCGCCGGACTCAAGGCGCTCGCTCCCCTCGACGACGATCGTAAGGGGATCATGCGAGCCCGGATCGATCGACGACTCGGGCGGGGACGCTCGCGGCAGCCGATCGCGTTCCTGGATCCCGACGCGCGGATTCCCCGCAGCCAGCTGACGGTCGGCGAGGCGCGCGAGGGCGCGTTCGTCGGCAGCGTGATTCCGGCCGACTTGGAGCGCCAGTGGATTCAGGGGACCGGCCCGGGCGCCAAGCCCCGCGAGCCGGTGGAACGGAGCATCCGCAACGTGGCGCACGCGCTGCTGTCCGGCGCCGACGGCTGGATGTTCGACGGAGAAGACGCGCTCGGCCAGCTCTCGACGATGTCGCTCGACAACCAGCGCAACCTCAAGCTGGCGATTCATGGCGATTCGATGTTCTCGACGGTCGCGGGGCAGGTAGCGGGCGAGATCAACCGGTGGGCTGAAGGGTTCTTCGGCCGGCCGGTCATCGACGACGTCGCCGCGCAGCTGCGGTTCACGACGCGCATCTTTCGCGCACGCGGCCTGCACCTCGACGATCGGCACGTCCGACGGCGTGATGGCTCCGGGTTCTCCGCGTCCATCGTCGATACGGTGCTCTTCGTGGTCAACAACGCCGAGGCGCTGAGGCGGCAGGGTTCGTCGGTCGTGCTGTACCTGCCGAAGATTCAGACCGCCGAAGAGGCCGCGCTGTGGGCCGACCTGCTCGCGGCGCTCGAGACGTATGTGGATCTGCCGCCCGGCACCATCAAGACCTACGTGCTCGTCGAGCAGCTCGAGGCGTGTTTCCAGCTGATGGAGATCCGGGCCGTCCTTGGGCGTCACTTCGTCGGCTTCAACACCGGGCGCTGGGACTACATCAACAGCGTGGCCGACGCAATGGCCTGGGAGTCTTCGTTCGTCCACCCCAATATCGATCAGATCACGATGACCTACGGCTACATGCGGATTTACGAGGACCGCGTGCGGCGGGCCGTCAACACGCCGGACAGCCTGGGACAGTGTGCGCTGTGGCAGGGAGGGATGGAGCCCAACATTCCGGTCGGGTCAGAGGCCGGGGTGAAAGCGGGTATGGCCCGGGCGGTGGCGGGCGCCGAGCGCGAGCAGCGCGAGGGCGCCAGCGGGAAGTGGGTCGCGCATTGGAAGATGGTCCACATCGTGCGACCGGTCTGGGAGCGCGTCGGCCAAGCCAATCAGTTGGGGCGCCCGTTTCCTCCGCTCACCTACACCTCCGCCGACGCCGAGGCGCTGACCTGCCTGGAGCCGGCGCCGCGCACGGTTCGCGGCGCGCGTGATCTCTTGAGCGTGGCGCTGCAGTACGGCAATGCGTTCGGTCAGGGCATGCAGGCGGCGGCGCTCAAGCCCGCCGACTTCTTCGGCAACGACGACGTCCTTTATTTGATGGAAGACATGGCCACCGGCGAGATCCGGTTGAGCATCCTGTGGGAGTGGCTGCACAAGCCCGCGCCGTTCACCGCCGAGGACGAGGCGTGCGGCGTGAAGGCTGGCGATCGCCTGACAGCCGCGCTCTTCTCGCGGCTCCTCGCTGAAGAGTACGAGAAGCTTCTGGCCGCCCGCGACCGCGACGTCCACGACGACTCGAAGAGGACGTCGCTGCCGGTCGCCCGCGAGATCGTCGAGACGTACGTGACCGACGCGATCAAGCTGCCGTGGTACATCGATCTCCTGAATGTCACGCTCGGCACGCACGACCTCGTCGAGGCCAAGCGCCGAATCGCGCTGCTGGCCGAGCGATTCGCGCAGGACGGCACACGAATCACCGAGAACCTCGACTGGTGATCACGCCTGCTCGCGAGGACACGCACTCGCATCGGTCGCGCGACCTTTCGCGCGCCGGCTGACCGGCCGTCTGCTCTCGCCCCGAGCGGCGCTTCGTCCGATACGGAAGGTATGGGGGCGACCAATCCCGTGCTCTGCGTTAGCCGCGATCTGCACGAGCGGCTGACTCTGCGGCAGGCGCTCGCCGCCGCAGGTCTCGACTCGATCGAGGCCCGCGATGGGCACGACGCGCTGCAGGCCGTGGCCCTGTATCGGCCCGCTGTCGTCGTCATCCGCGAGACGCCCGAGACCCCCCTCGGCCGCGACTGGCTGCAACAGGTGCGCGCGAGCACGTCGAGCGGCTGCACACCGAAGTTCATCAGGCTGGGAGACGTCGCCGACGGGGTCGATGCAGTGGTGCCTGCCGATGTGGACGTGGCGACCCTCGGTGCGCTGGTGCGGGTGCTGGGCGGAGTCGCGCTCGGTCACCTGGCTGCGCCGCAAGCCCCGCCCGAGACACGCGAGCGGCTGCTCTCGAATCTGTCGCACGAGCTGCGGAACCCCCTCGCGGCGATTCGGAACGCCGAGACCATGCTCCGCTTGGCGTCCGCCGATCCGCGGGTCGAGCGTGCGCGCGCCGTCATCGACCGGCAACTGACCCAGCTGGCACGCCTGGTCGACGATCTGGTCGACGTCGCCCAGCTCGCCCGCGGCAAGGTCGAGCTGCGTTCGGCGCTCCTGCCGATTGGCCTGGTGGTGGAGCAGGCCGTCGAGCAGACGCGCACCCTCTTCGAGGATCGGCGGCAGGAGCTCATCGTGAGCCTCCCAGAGCCGCTCCGCGTCGAAGGCGACCTGCTGCGGCTGGCGCAGGCCCTGGCGCACGTGCTCAAGAACGCGTCGCGCTTTACCCGGGACGGCGGGCGCGTCGAGGTCAGGACCGGCGTCACCGGCGGCTGCGCGACCGTTTCGGTGCGCGACAACGGCGAGGGGATCGATCCGGCGCGGATCCCGGGAATGTTCGCGCCGTTCGCACAAGGCTCGGAGGACTCCGACCGGGCTCCGGGCGGGCTCGGGCTGGGTCTGACCCTTGCGCGCGCGCTTGTCGAGTTGCACGGCGGGCGACTCGAGGCCTCGAGCGCGGGTCGGGGACACGGGAGTGAGTTTGTCATCTCCCTTCCGTTGGCAGGACCGATAGCCGCTTCGCACCCCGACGAGGATCGCGCGCCGAGTGACGCGGCGGAGCCGTTCAAGGTGCTTGTGGTCGATGACAATCTGGACGGCGCGGAGACGCTCGCCCTGCTGCTCGAATACGCCGGGTTCGACGTGCACACCGCCCACGATGGCCCGGGTGCGCTCAGAGCGGTTACGCAGTGCCGCCCCGACGCCGTCGTCCTCGACATCGGCCTGCCCGGCATGGACGGCCACGAGGTGGCGCGCCGGCTGCGGTCCGACGAGACGACGCGCGGGATCGTGCTCATCGCGCTCACCGGGTTTGCCGAGGCATCCGAGCACGGCCGCTCGACTGACGCCGGGTTCGATCATCATTTCGTCAAGCCGACCGACTCGCGCGTGTTGAGCGATCTGCTCGGCGAATACGCCGTCAAGCGCACGCTCAGCCCCGAGATCCTCTGACACGCCCCGGCGCCCGGCGCGCCGCGCCCGCCCTCACGCGGCGCTCAGCTCGCGTCTTGCCTTGGCGATCGACTCCATGACCGTCTCGACGTGACGGTCTTCCGAGAAGGGACTGAGGATGTAGGACTTGAGCGCCACGATCGGCTCGCCGTAGTTCGTGTATCGATAGCAGTCGGTCATCGAGATGACCACGCCATGACCTTTGAGGGCCTCGCGTTGGATGCACTCGAAGATCTTGCGGTTGTATTCGTTGTGCGTCAGCAGGAGGTCGCGGCACGCCGGATCGGTCTGCTCCTGTTGCGGCACGCTGAAGGTGTCCACGCCATCCGGATAGACACGAAAGAGCGTCACCGGTCCGAAGTTGTCCCCGTTAAGCACGGTCGTCGAGGCATGCCCGTCCAGGTGCTCGCGAAGCTCCTCGGCCATGCCGATGAGGTGGCCGAGCAAGGCCTGCAGACCTCTCCGCCCGAACAGCTGCAGATTGGCGAGCGCCGCGAGCGGCCCATTGCCTGGCCGCGTCGTCTCGAGGGTGTAGCGCCCCGGATGCCGGTGCCCTGATTGGAAGACGTACGGGGTGTCTTCTTCACGCCGGGTGAGATGGGCGAAGTCGCCTCCGTCGCGCAACAGGAAGGCGCTGGAGATGTACGGCGCAAACCCCGTCTTGTGAAAGTCGACACCGAGCGAATCGGCGAGGTTCAGGTGGCGAATCCGACGGGTCGTGCCCGCGAGGGCTCGCACCGTGCGGTGCCGGAAGCCCAGCGGGTTCTGCTCGAAGTCGTAGTCGTTGAAGACGCTCCAAGCCCAGCCGATGACCGCGTCGGCGTGCACGTGCGGCACATAGCCAGGCGTGTGTCGGCGGACCGCCTCGTCGCGAATCCGCACCATCCCAGCCAGATCGTCCAAGCCGAAGGCGTCGGTCGTGCCCATGGTCGCAACGATGCAGGCGACACGGCGGCCCGTCCGTAGAAGGTCGTCGAGGGTGTCTGCGTAGAGCTCGACCTTGATTTGATTGTCGTCGGTCGTGGGAATCTTGATGAGCTGCTCTTCCCCGAGGCCCAGCCAGTTCGCAACCGTCAGGCAGGCATAGTGAGCGCGATCCGAGCAGAGGATGACCGCCGGCATCGACAAGCCTTTCCGCCGGACGTCCGAGACGGCTTTCTCGAGCCCGATCTTCGCGCCGTACAGCAGCGTTCCGGTGCCGCCGAAGGTGAAGAGCCCTTCCGAGACGTTGGGGTCATAGCCCACGAGCGCCGCGGTCATCGACAGGGCTTCGACTTCTGCGATCGCGATCTGACGTGACGTCTCCTCGCTGACGAGGTTGGGGTTGTAGATCGACGGCAGGAGCCCTCCGATGATGCTGGCGATCGTGGGCGACGGCACGACGTTGATCTGGGCCGACGGGTGGCCCCAGATGAACATCCCCGATAGGTACTGCACGAGGCGTGCGGTGACGGCCTCGAGTGGCTGCGGATCGTCCAGCATCCGGCGCGTGCGTGCCCGCGCGTAGTCGAGCTCGGCTGGCGCCCCGAGCAGCGGGGTGTTCGACTTCAAGGCATCGATTTGATCCAGCGCGCGCAGGAACGAGAACACGAAGTACGCATCGTGCATGCGGTCCGAGACCGGCCGCGGAAAGGCGGTTCTGAGCTCCGAAACGATCTCCTGGTAGGGCGTGGGCATGTGGGATCGACCTAAGCGTGGGTGGCTTCCGTGGACGGGCCACTACGTGTCGCCGCGATTGACGAGCATGGTCGCGACCGATTCGAAGAAATCGTACAAGACCCGCGCGGGCTCCGATGGGATGCCTGCGTCTCCGAGCGCGCGACTCATGAGCGCGAGCCAGCGCAACCGCGCGGTGGGGTCGATGGGGAACGGCTGATGGCGGAGCCGCAGTCGCGGATGACCCCGTGTCTCGAGGTAGCGCGGCGGCCCGCCGAACCGTCCGATGAGGAAGTCTCGCAGCCGGCGCTCCGCGCCTTCCAGGTCATCGGCCGGGTACATCGGGCCGAGGATGTCGTCGCCCGGCACTTGACGGTAGAACGCTGCGACCAGCCGGGTGAAGCCCTCCTCGCCGACGATCTGGTAGATCTCGTGCTCGTTCAACGGTTCAATTGTACCGGCTTGGCGAACGGCGCACGCCAAGGCCCCCCTGGCACCGGGCGACCGCTCCGACTCAGATGACGTCGAGGCTCACCGTCGCGTTCTGGAGCGTCACGCCAAGCGTGTCGACCTTGATCGTCAGCGACACCGGGATGTCAAGTGAGGCGATCGCGGCCCCGGTCTCGCGGTGCTTGACGTCGAGCCGGACGCCACGGCCGGTCACCTCGAGGCCTCCGCGGACGACCCGCGTGTGCAGCTCGCCAGCGACCTCAGGGTGATAGCGTTTGAAGACCTCCTGAATCAGATCGACCGTGAAGTCTCGAACGGTGGCCGACTGTTCACGGATCACATCCTTGGCCAGTTGGCCGGCGAACTCGGCGATGCGCGGCCCATACTGCGTGAGGGCCCGCGCGCCGATGGTCTCGACGAGCGATTCGATCTGCGGCACCACGGTCGTCGTGATGTCGCTGCCGAGCGTATCGATGAAGGTATTGACGTCGGACATCAGGGCTCCCTTGGACGCGTCGGACGCGTTAACGGTTTTGTGGGAGAGGAATGACGATGTCGTTCACGCGGACGTCGGCGTCGACAGGCGCCTTGATAAGCAGGACGTCCTTGTTTCTTTTCTGGTCCCGAAGGGTGGCGAGGACCTGGCCCTTGATCGCCAAGCCGCCGTCGACCAGCGAGACGTTGAGGTTTCCGTTCAACCGAATGGCATTGCGTTCGATCAGATTGCTCACCAGGTCGTCGACGATCGACATGCGAGACCCTCCTTGTCGAATAGATGAGCTTTGTGCGGCGCGAAACTCATCTGTAAGTGTGTGCGTCGCGCTGCGCGCTCACATTACCCCAGGTGGCGTCCCCGTCGTTCACTGAGGAGTCTCCTGGCATATTCCGGCCTAAAGATTGCACTGCCGTCCCATGACGGCAGCCGCTTCCTCCCTCCAGCAAAGCAGCAGTGGGGCCGTTGAACTCGAAAACGCCCGCAAAAGCCTTCACGCGTCGAGTGCCGCTTGCAAGACGCGGAAGGCCGGACGTCGCGACCGCCAACGTGGACCGATGAACGGTTCACAGCTACGGTCCGCGTCCCGGGGGCCCGGTGTTCGCGCGCAGGGCCATTTGCGGCGTTCGAGAAGGGTAGCCGGATAGACGACTTTGCAACCGTCGGCAGCGGCGCAGAACGCTGCCGGGTGACACGGTTGCGTAGCGTCGCCGGCGGTTGCGAGGTGATCGGGTGGCGGTCCTGTGCGGACTGAAACCTGCACTTCGTGGTCTGTCGACTTCATCGTGCGGTAGGCGCGTGATGGTCCCCCGATCGCCGCCGCCCACAGAGACGACCGCTCACGGCGGCTTCAACGAGGCCGTCGATCTGAGCACGGAGAGGGTCTCCTCACCTGCTTATGCGAACACTGGCTGCTCGTTCACTGGCACTCGTTACGTTCCTCGTTCTTTCGACCCCGGTCTTCGGTCAATCGGTGACCGACCCGACGGCGGCGGAATTCTCGCCGTCACCCGATCACAGCCAAAGCAGCTCGGACGGCACGCCGCTCGTCAGCGGCTACGACTTGGAGTTCTATCTCCTCGGGGCCGCCGCGCCGTTTCAGACCCAGGGGCTCAACAAACCGGCGCCGGGGGGCGACGGGTTGATTCGCGTGCCGCTGGCCTCGGTGAGCGCGATGCCGACCGGGATGGTGTTCGAATCGCGGGTGAGGGCGGTCGGACCGGGCGGCAGTACCATCAGCCAACCCTCCAACTCGTTCATGTTCTCCGTGGCCTGCACGTACGCGGCGGCCCCGGCCTCGCATTCCTTCGGGGCGGGCGGCGGCACCGGATCGCTGACGATGACGACCGGCGCGGGGTGCAGCTGGCAGGCGAGCACCAACGTCTCGTGGATTGTGCTGGCGTCGAACGCCGGCGGGTCGGGCACCGGCTCGCTCGACTTCTCCGTGACGGCCAATTCGACCTCGAGCACGCGAAGCGGAGCCATCACGGTCGGAGCGCAGACGGTCACGGTCACACAGACTGGCACGACCCCGTGCGGGTACACCGTCGATACGACGCCCACCTCGTTCCAGGCAGCCGGTGGCACCGGGACCAGCAGCGTCAGCGCTCCGAGCGGATGCGGATGGACGGCCCGCAGTGATACGAGCTGGATCACGATGCCGCAGGGTGCGAGTGGATCCGGCAATGGCTCGGTGACCTTCTCGGCGACGGCCAACACGTCGACCACCGCTCGGCAAGGCACGATCACGGTGGCGGGTCGCACGGTTCAGATCGCCCAGAGCGGGGCCACGAGCTGCGCGTACAGTGTGTCGCCAATCACCCAGCCGTTTGGTGCGTCAGGCGGCGCTGGGGCCACCGCGGTCACCACCACGAGCGGTTGCACGTGGACCGCTACGACCAGCGCCAGCTGGATCACCGTCACGGGCGGCGGCAGTGGCACCGGGTCGGGTCGGATCGACTATCAGGTCGTCGCCTACACCGGATCGAGCTCGCGGACGGGCACGATCAGCGTCGGCGGCGCGACGCTCACGATCACGCAAGCCCCGCCGAGCAGTTGCAGTGTCACCGTGACGCCGGTGGCCATTTCGGTCGGGGCCGCGTCTTCGCAGGCGAGCCTCGCCGTTGCGACGTCGGCCAACTGCCCCTGGGCGGCGGTGAGCCAGGCCTCCTGGGTCACGGTCGCGAGCGGGGCGTCAGGGACTGGCGGCGGCGTGGTCGCTCTGAGGATCGCCAGGAACACGGGATCGACGCAGCGAACGGGCACCGTGACCGTGGCGGGACAGACCATCACGGTGACGCAGTCCGAGAGGTCCGGCGGCAGTGGCCCGAGCAAGCCCAAAAACTTCCGTGTGACGTCGAGACGCTAGGCGCTCTCACAGTGCTTGGTCTTGGTTCTTGGGCTCGTCTTTCGTCCGTCCCTGGGTGCCTTAGAGGCGGTCCTTGACGCAAGCCAGGGACTGAGGGACAGGACGAAAGACCGAGGGACGGCCTGAGGATCAGGGACCAAGGACGGACCAGGGACCAAGGACCAAGGACGGACCAGGGACCAAGGACCAAGGACGGACCAGGGACCAAGGACCAAGGACGGACCAGGGACCAAGGACCAAGGACCGACCAAGGACCAAGACCCAAGGCCCAAGGACCAGACTAGTTGCTCCTCTGAATCCGAATGCCGACCGGGGCGCCGGGCGGGACCGAGGCGATTTTCCAGTAGGCCAACAGCTGGCGCAGCGCTTCGGGCTGGTTGGTCGGTGGCGGCGTGCCGGCCTGGTTGCTATTGTTCACCCCGTGACAGGAGCCGCAGACACGCACTTCGCCCGGCTGCATCGTCAGCCAATATCGTTCGCGGACCGTGGGGACGCCGTTCGGGCTCAGGAGCTGCCAGCTCACCGCGCGCCGGGCCGGGACGAAGGCCGCGACCGACCCATCCGCAGCGACCGTGACCGACGAGGGCGGCCCGCTTGGCAGAGCCGGGTTGAAGCCACCTGGTTCCCACATCAGCTTCGCGAGCACGCGCCGCCCTGGCCTGGGACTCGTCGTGCCGCCGATGCCGCGAATCTGGTCGCCCTGAAAGATCTGCAGGTGCGAGACGTCGTAGATCTTGCCGGACACGCCGATCGTCTGGGTGCCACCGCCTGCGACTCGTAAATTGAACGGCTGCTGCTTGTCGGCGCGATCACGGGTGGTGACGTTGAGCGCCACGATGAGCGCCAGGTTGCGCGGCAGAAGGAACGCCTGAAGGCTCGACAGCGAGACGTTCTGTTGCGTGAAGACCTGCTGCACGGGCGGTGGAAGCGCTCGGTGTGGCCGAGTGGGGCGAGCGCGGGCCCTGACTTCCACTGGGTCGAGCTCCCACAGCGGGCCCGAGTAGGTGACGAGCTGATCAGGATCCCAATAGGACACCGACTTGCTGATGCCTGGCGTGAGTGTCGGTCCGGCAACCCAGGCTGTCGTGGATGGGCCGAGCAACTTCAGCCGGAAGGCGTAGCGGGAACCGGGGGCGTTCCGGGTGCCGGTGTTGACGTCTTCACGCGTCTCGGGGGTGTGTACCGCGATCAGTTGACTGCTCGAGAGCACCAGTGGGTTTCGATACAGTCCGGAATGATTCGGCGATGGTGTCTCCGACGTCGAATGGGTTTCGCGGTGGGTGACGTAATCGACGACGGTGGAGTCGGGATTCACATCGATGCCCGCATTCAGGCGGACCACTTGACCGGCGGCATGGGTCCGGAACTCCGGGGCGTCGATGCCGTAGTAGATGCCTGGCTGGTTCGGATCCTCTTCGATCTGGAGGAAGTTGTCGATCGGGTTGGGATTGATGCGCGGCCGCGAGGACGAGTGATAGGTGACGTTCGGGTCGTCCTTGATACTCCGATTGAAGAAGCCGTGAAGCTCGTGACGGCCGAGATGATTCAGCGTCTCTTCTTCCGTGCCGTCCTCGTTGATCATCCACGGAAAGAAGTCGTTGAACGTATGGCCCTCGAGGTTGGTCCCGGCCAGCAGGTCCGTCCGACTCCCGCGCGGTTCGGGGAAGATCTCGGTGCGGTCAGCCAACCGGGCAGCCGTCGCCGACTCATCCGCGTAGTTGAACGTCCCGTTGGTGCCACCAGCGATCGCATCGGCGTCGGCTTGCTGATCGCGCTGGAGATGATCCCACCTGATGTACACGAGGCGCCCGTAGCTGTCGAGTTGCGGCGAAAACGATCCGGACGGCGAATGCTGGATCAGGAACAAATCTCCCGTCGACGGGTTGAGGCTCCACAGCCCGGTCGCAGTTGGCGCTTCCTCGTACTCGTCCCGTTGAGGATAGAGATGCCGCTGACCGTTGCGTGGACGGTCGGAGGTAAAGATGATGCGGTCGTCCGTGCCGTAGATCGGGCTCACGTTGTTGTAGTCGGCCGGCTGGTTCGGCACCTTCGTGATGACCGGCGTATCACCTGGGCCGAGGCCGGTGATCTCGTAGAGCTGCCAGTAGTACTGCTGCACCTGGTAGCGCTGCGTGGGTGCGCCGACGACCATGCTGAACACCGCCTTCGTCCCACCCCAATAGACACTCGGCTCGCGCACGGCGATGGCCGTGGCGTTCTGCGGTCCGGTCGTGCCGTAGCCTGCGGCCTCGGTCAGGTTCTTCATCGTGCCGTCGCCGTACCGAATCCAGAGATCGCCGCCCCGCGCCACCGACCAGAGGGCGCCCTGATGGTTGCCGAAGACGGCGGCGACCGTGGTGAAATCGGCCGGCACGGGCACCTGGGTCACAAAGAGGATCGGATTGGGAAGGACCACGGGTCCACCCTGCGCCAGACCGGGAATTGCCGACCGACCCGCCAGAATCAAAGCCACCAACACGCCGAGGGCTGCCACGCCCCCCTGGCGCCGGCGAGAAGACTGAGAGATTGTGCGCAGCGTCACGTTTGTTTTCCTGTCGTTGCTCTGCCGTTTCGTCATGTCCGCGTGCCAGCGTTCCGCCTCTTTTTCGGCGCCTCCGCGCAGTCGGCACACTCACGCGGGGCAGTCACCATGGAATCGACTCAGGAAGAAGCCGGGGCGGAGCAAGGCAGGTGCCGGGGCGCGCGCGTATTCGCGCGACGCCTACGGTCAGAAATCAGCGGGTTCGGCCGCTATGCCGAGAAACGCGTGCCGTCAGGCTCTGTGTAGTGTTCACGTGCCTTGTCGGCCGCGCCGACAGGCACCCTCATCGAAGGCGAGGCGCCCCCCGGGTCCGCAGTCGGTCTCCCGCGAGGCAGAGAGGAGGCGCAGCAGGCCGAGGAAGGCACCCGCCCTCACACCGACGCCGATCTCGGCGGCCTTAGCGCCTGGTCAGCGTGCCGAGCATGACCGTGTCCCAACGGTCGGACAGGTCACGGTCGTCGTGTCGGGGTGAAGCGCATTCGGCATCCAGCTCAGCAGCGCGAAAGCGTGGGCTCGGTCGGTGGCACCGATGTAGCATTCGGGCGATTCGCTACAGAGGAGGACAGCGCCATGCGCGGACTGTCACGACCACTCGGCCACCACTCCATCACGCCAGGGTTCATCGTGCCCGGCGCCGGCCGTGTCATCGCGTTTCTGGAGCGAGCCTTCGGGGGCAAGGTCGTGGATCGCTACGACGGCCCACACGGCGAGATCATGCATGCCGAGGTGATGATCGGCGACTCCGTTGTGATGTGCGGCGAGCCGATGATGGGCTGGGATCCGATGCCGGCCGCGATGTCGTACTACGTGGCCGACGGACCGGCGGTCGACGAGACCTACCAGCGGGCCCTGGATGCAGGCGCCACGTCGGTCAGCGAGCCGGCCAACCAGTTCTACGGATATCGCAGCGCCACGGTCAAGGACGTGGCGGGCAACCGGTGGACGATCTGCGCCGTCGTCGAGAACCTGACGCGCGACGAGATGCACGCCAGGATGGCGGCGATGATGAAGGAGTAGTCGCTCTCGAGGGTGGGGCAGTGGCCGATGTTGAGGAGCGGGAGTGTGGGCGAGAAGGTGGCGGGCGCGATCGCACCACCCTCTCGGTTCCGTTGGGCGAGCCGCGTTTGATTCGGGTTAGAAGCGAATGCGGGCGCCGAGCTGGGCCTGCCAACGGGACGGCAGGTCTTGGTAGTTGCCCTTGACGAACCCGGGGTTGTTGAAGAGCAGGTTGTAGATGGGCTTGCCGTCTTGCAGCCCTTCGAATCGAACCGGTGCCAGCCCTGGGAAGAACTCCTCCTCGACTCTGCCGGCCGTATTGTCGAAGACGTTCAGGAAGTTCTGGAAGTCGGCGATGAGCTCCACCTTGGTCTTGCCCGCCGGGATATTGAACGCCAACCGGAAGTCGACGGTGTTCCGCCACGGGAGGCGGGTGGCATTGCGCTCGACGATCCTGCCGCGGTACTTGCGCAGGCCTTCGTCTGCGTTGATGAACGCGTCGAGTTGCTCCCATGTGCCGTTGCGGATGATCACTTCGCTTGGGTTTGCGGGGACATAGAGCAGGTCGTTCACGCCGCTGGCCGTGCCGATCGAGAGATCGCCGTTGATGTCGTTCCCGGACGCGAAGATGTACTTGAACGGCAAGCCGCTCTGACCGTTGTAGAAAATCGAGAAGGTCGTATCGACCTTCGGGAAGAGCCGCCGCGTGTACGACGCTGCCAGATTGACCCGGTGGCCCGTCGCGTAGTTGGACAGCGTCAATGGCGGGTCGTTCGGATCGCCAGGCACCGGATTGTTGCCGAACTGCGACGCTGCGGTGCTCGACGTGCCGTCGTTCACCGAGGTCGCGTCGTTGTAGAGGTAGGAAGCACTGCCGAACCACCTATTCCGGAACGGCCGCTCGACTTTCGTGTTGATGGTGAACGATGACCCTTTCGTCGTGTTCGACAGCAGATAGGCCGCGCCGGTGGCCGGGTCGACCCGCGTGAAGGTCGGGCGGCCGTCGAACGCGCTGGCTCCAGTCGGACGCAGATTCACGTTCTTGTAGAGAATCTCCTGCAGCGTGTCCGCGTACATCACTTCCACCGAGCCGATGAGCCCCAGGACGCCGAGATCACGATCGTAGCCTACGTTGTAACGCAGGACCGACGGGAACTTGAAGTCTGGGTCGACCAGGGCGTACTCGTTGCTCGCGACACCAGCCGCAGATCCGATCTGAGTCGGCTGGTTGTCGGGATCCGGAATGAACGGAATGCGGTTGGCGGCGTTGCGTGCGACGCTGAGACGAGCGAATTGAATGCCGGTGCCGGAGAAGTTGTTCGACAACCAGACATACGGCGTCCGCCCGGTGAAGACACCGATGCCGCCGCGCACTTGCTGCTTCGAGTCGCCGGTCACGTCCCAGTTGAATCCAAGGCGGGGAGAGAATTGCGTCGGGCTCGGCACTTGGTCGGTTCTGAGTCCGAAGAGCTGGACCGTCCGGGGATTGGCCAGCGGCGTGTCGGCGAATCGCGGCAGGTCGATACGGGCTCCCAGCGTCAGGGTCAGATTCGACGCGGCTCGGTACTTGTCGCCCACATAGAAACCCCACTGCTTGACGTTGAAGCGTGCCTGCTCGAGCGGATCAGCGGTGCGAGAAAAATTGCGCGTGTACTGTTGCGCCAGGCCCTGTTCGAAGAGGTCGATGCTGTTGAACACGTACTCGCCGAACAGCTGCCCCGTGAACAGGTTCGAGAACGTGAAGAACTCGTTGTGGGTACCGACGGTGATCGTGTGCTTCCCGGCGAAGAAGGTGAGATCATTCGTGAGCTCGACACTGTCCTGATTCAGGCTGTTGGCATGCGAGGAGCGCTCGGTGCCGGCATAGATCGACTTGTTGTCAGGAAAGAAGACCTGAACGGTCGGGAAGCGGACCGGTACGTCGCGGAAGTCACGGATCCGCGTGTAGACGAAGCGGAACTCGTTGAACGTCGCCGCAAAGGCGTTGTTCGCCTGCACGACGGTCGAATTGGTCTTGTTTGTGATGCCGTACAGGGTGTTCGGCAGGCTGTAGAGGTTCGCATCGAGCGTCCCGAACTGCTCGTCGCGTCCTGTCACATAGTTGTGCCGCGTCGTCAGGTGATGACCAACTCCCAGGTTCCAATCCACGCGGGCGAAGATCTTGTCACCATCACGATTGTAGGTGACTTCATCCGGGCCGCCAGGATCGAACCCGTAACGGCTTCTCAGAATGTCCGACACGCGCTGGATGTCCGCCGCGTGTCCAAAATTCACGCCCGACGTTCCGCTGGCGGAGAACCCTGACGGCTGGGTCCGTTTGCCCTGCTCCAGGTTGGTGAAGAAGAACAGCTTGTCCTTGATGAAGGGGCCGCCGAGGCTGCCCCCGTACTGCGTCTGACTGAAATCGGCCAGCGGTCGCTTGAGCGGACCGTCACCGACGAGCGAGTTGTCACGAAAGAAGTAGTAGCCCGTGCCGTGGAATGCGTTCGTGCCGCTGCGGGTCACGGCGTTCACCCCACCGCCCGTGAACCCGCCGAGGCGAATGTCGAATGGCGCCACGACGAGCTGGATCTCGTCGATCGCATCCAGGCTGATCTGTGTCGTGCCCGCCTGGCCGCCTGGCGCTCCGGTCGATGACAACCCGAAGAGGTCGTTGTTGACCGCACCGTCGATCTGGATGGCGTTGTACCGGTAGTTCTTGCCGGCCACCACCAGACCGCCGCGGCCTGCATTCGTCTGGAAGTTGGGATCGAGACGCGCGAAATCGTTGATGCCGCGACCCAAGGTTGGCAGCGACTCCATCGTCTCCCTATAGAGCGTCTAGCTCGCGCCGGTGCGGTCCGGATTGATGATCGGATTGATCTGCGCGACCACCGTAACCGTGTCGGTGATCGCCTGGAGGCGAAGCTGGAACCGTACCAGCGCCGCCGTTCCCAGATTGATGTAGATGTCGGTCTGCGTCAGATCCTCGAATCCGGAAAGTTGCGCCGTGACGCTGTAGGGTCCCCCGACCCGCACGTTCGGCAGCTCGAATGCGCCGCTTGCGTCGCTCTGTGTTTCGTACTTCGTTCCGGTGGGCACGTGGGTCGCGGTCACGGTGGTCCCAGGGAGCACCCCGCCGGTCGTGTCCACGACCGTGCCGGTGATCGAGCCGGACGTCTGAGCGAATGCCGGAGCGTGCGCACAGAGCACCAGCGCGATCGTGCAGAGCCGGCGCGACGTCTTCGCAGAATGCATGGCGATCTCTCCTACCGTAAGCGCTCAGCCGGTGAGCCTCTGGGACCTTTCAGATATCTGAAGCCCGAGTCATCGATGACAGGGTCGGAATGCCCCTGAATGGTCTCGAGCACCAACGCGTGCCATTGTAACCAAGCTCGTGTTGCAACGCCGTGCCGCTCATCCCATCGACTGTGCGCGCCCACCGCGAGCTGGCGGTTCAGGTGACCGGGACCGCCGTGGCTCCGGTGTGAGAGGGTCCGTGCGGTGCTCACGGCGCTCGGGCCAAAGCCCCATCAGGTGGCACGCGGTGAACAGGCTCTGCATATCGGGTGGCAGTGGCGCCTCGAGCTTCGTGCGATCGCGTGTCACGGGGTGTGGCACCGCAATGCGCCACGCATGGAGCGCCTGACGCGGAAACGCGCGCAGCGTGTCGGCGAGGTCCGGATCGGATATTGTCGACCATCGCGGCTCGCCGTACACCGGATCACCCACGATCGGCCATCCGCGCGCCGCGAGGTGCACGCGGATCTGGTGCATTCGGCCCGTGATGAGGCGGCAGCGGAGCAGCGTCAGCCCGGCCCGTGGCCCGGGCGCCGTGCCGAGTCGATGGAACAGCGTCACGCTCGGTAAGCCCGTCCGCGTCACGGCGACGCGCCGGAGGTCGGCGGCATCACGTACCAGAGGCAGTTCGATACGGCCGCGCGGGTGGCGCACGCGGCCATAGGTCAGCGCGAGGTAGTCTTTCTCCGCCTCGCCCGACTCCAGCGATCGTTGAAGTCGAGCGTGCACGGCGGGCGTCTTGGCCACGAGCACCAACCCCGACGTGAGTCGATCGAGACGATTCACGAGTGACGGACGCTGTCCGTCGGGCCAGAGACGGGCGCGCCACAGCAGGCCGTTGAGCAACGTGCCGTTCCGATGTTTGTAGGTGGGATGCACGACGAGTCCCGCGGGCTTGTTGACGGCCAGCAGGTGGTCGTCCTCGAACACGACCTCGAGCGCGAGATCCTCGGCAGCCGGCGCCTGACGTGCCCGAATCGGTGGCAGCGCGACCGCCACGGCATCGCCCGCCGTCCCGCGAGCCGACACGCGGGCAACCAACCCGCCGTTGACGTGGACGAGACCGCCCTCGATCCAGCGCTGCACGGTCGTCCGCGAGGCGGCAATGTCGGCAAGGTGCCGCGTCAGTACCACGTCGAGCCGTCGTCCCGTGTCGCTCCGTGTCAGTGTGACGACACGCGGCGCTCCGGCGGAGAGGCTCATGCGATCGGCATAGTACAGCGGGTCTGGAATCGGTGTACATTCAGGCGCTCGGGCGCCGTCGCCCGCGACGCGAGCGTCGCACGACTGAGACCGTGGGCAGCTGCCGCTGCGGCGTGCGGCGAGACCATCGAAAACCCGATTGTGGCCCGGTCTTCCGAGACTGGCAGGAGCACGCACATGGCCCTGATGGACCAATACTCGAACGTCTTCAAGATCGCCAACGAGATCGGGCTGAAGAACCCGAACGTCGTTGAGCAGGGTGGCAAGCTCACAATCACCGGCAACACCATGTACCAGACGGAGGCGAACCTCATCTGGGACGCCATCAAAGAGCACCCGAACTGGCGCGACGAGATCGTCGCCAATATCCAGCCCGAGCGCAAAGACATCCACGGCGTTCACAAGGTGGTGTCGGGCGACACACTGTCGAAACTGGCCAAGCGCTACCTTGGGGAGGCCAGCGCCTACATGAAGATCTTCGAGTTGAACAAGGACATCCTGAAAGACCCGAACATGATCAAGGTGGGTCAGGAACTGAAGATTCCTTGCGCCTGACGCGCCCGGCGGTCTGACATGACGACGGCGTCGCGCACACGCCTGTGGGTGCCGGTGGCATGCTCTGTCCTGCTGGGCTCGATGTCGATCTCCGCCCGGGCGCAGCCCAAAGGCATCTTCGAGATCTACGTCGTGGACGTCGAGGGCGGCAACGCCACCCTCTACGTCTCGCCAGGGCGCCGGTCGGTGCTGGTCGATACAGGAAACGGCGGTGCCGCCGGCCCGCGCGACGCGCTTCGCATCGCCGCTGCCGTGCGGGACGCCGGCCTCACCGCCATCGATTACCTCATTACCAGCCATTGGCACGGCGACCATTACGGCGGCATGGCGGAGCTCGCCGCACGTGTGCCCATTCGGACCTATGTCGATCATGGTCCCAACGTGCAGCCGTCGCCCGCCGCCGACGAGTTCCTGCAGCAGGTCTATCCGAAGCTCCTGAGCGGCGCCACGCACATGGTCGTGAAGGCGGGCGAGCGGCTCCCCATCCACGGTATCGACTGGCGGATCGTGACCTCAGCTGGCGAGGCGATCAAGACACCGCTGCCGGGCCAGGGGGCCCTGAATCCCTTGTGCGCCAGCTTCGTGCCCCAAGAGGTCGACCAGGGCGAGAACGCGCAGTCGGTCGGCAGCCTGATTACCTTCGGACGGTTTCGTGTCGCGCATCTGGCCGATCTGACCCAGAACAAGGAATTCGAGCTGATGTGCCCGCGCAATCCGATTGGCACCGTGGACGTGAACATGGTGTCGCATCACGGGCAGCCCAATTCGAATGCCGCGGTGCTCGTGCACGCGATTCAGGCGCGGGTGGCCATCATGAACAACGGGACGCGGAAGGGCGGGCAACCCGAAGCGATGCGCATCCTGTTCTCCGCCCCCGGGCTCGAGGACCTCTGGCAGCTGCACTTCTCGCAGTTGAGTGGTCAGGAGTACACGGTGCCTGGCGCGTTCATCGCCAACCACGTCGACGATCAGCCGGCCACGATGCCGCTCGTGCCGCTTCCGCCTCCGACCAACCCTGCCGCCGTGCCTCCGCCGGCGCACAATGGGCAGGCGTACTGGATCAAGGTGGCGGCCGAAGCGGACGGCAGCTTCACCGTCACCAATCAGCGCAACGGCTTCTCCAAGACCTACAAGGCTGACCCACGAGGGCGGTGAGCGGCGCGCACGCGCGTTGCGAGGGCCTGCTTCCAGGCCCCAGAGAGCGGCTCCACGCTCGCCAGCGCGCGAGCGGCCTCGAAGTCGTCCCGCCGGTGATGCATGACGGCATTCGCGGCTTCGATGGTCCATGCGGGATGCGATCGGGCGACGAGGTCAATCGCCGCGCCGGGGTGCACGAGGCCTGTGCGCATGACCCGGAGGTACCAGCCCGTGTGACCGTTCGCGAGCACACGGTCCACGAGGTCGGGCGACCGCCACTTGCGGGCGAGCTTCCAACACGGTTGACGCGGCTGCGAAACCTGGACCTGGACGTCGCCGATCGCCCAGACGTCGCCGATGCAGACCTCGCCCTCGGTCAGCCCCTGCACCGTGAAGTTCTCGCCGAACGCACCGTACTCGAGCGTGGGCTGATCCAACGTATGGCGCCACTGCGTGTAGTGATCGGCAGCGTAGACACAGATCGCTTTGTCGAGCCCACCGTGATTGGCGCGATCGGCCTGTTGGTCGCCGTCGAGATGATCCGGGAAGACCCTCACCGGACGCGCCACGGCCGCCTTGAAGATGCCCGTCGTCCATGCCTCGTCGAGGCGATCGGCAGCGCCGATGACGCCGAGTCGCTCGACGCGGCCCGTGCTGATGGCAAGAAGCGTAGCCATATCGAATGACCTCGCAGTATGCGTCGATTCCAGGTAGTTGAAAAGTCCCTGCGAGGCTCCCGTCCGCGCCGACCACGGCGGTCAGATTCTTGGCCGCTATGGCAGCGCTTAAACAGCCGGGAGGTCGTACATCGGACTTTGTAGACATACTCTTCAACTGGCACTTTGGTGCGATTGACGGCATTCCTGTCAGCTGGCACACTCATACGCGTTCGCTCATCAGCGGGCGTGTTCAGGCTGAGCCGGGCAGAACCCACGCAGGGTGGTGCACAGATGTTGTCCACTCCTGTGGCACGCGCTCAGCACCGCGCACGCCCGAGAGAGGCGACGCGAGGTCCTCGCTCCCCTCGCGTCTGGAGAGTCGGTATCGCCTAGCGGCGATACCGACTCTGCTCTAGGTCCCGCCTCACGCCTTCATCTCGTACGCTCGTTGACCGGATGCTTTCGAATGCGGCGCCGCGCGCACGCGTACTCACGACTCACAACTCGAGGCGGCTCTCGTGTCTCAGCGCTCAGCGTCGGCATGGGCCGGACCCTGCCGACTCGCACTTCCCCTCACGCGGGGTGTGAACCGACGTTTGTCACAACCGGATCGCGCACGCCGAGTGGCGCAACGCGAGCGAGCATGATGAGACCGGGCAGCCCCAGAAACATCGTGGCGAGGAAGAACGGCGCCCAGCCGAACGTGTCCGCCGCCGCGCCCGCCACTGGTCCGGCGAGCGCACGCGGCAGCGCGAAGAGGCTCGAGAAGAGCGCGTACTGCGTGGCCGAGAATCGGGCGTTCGTCAGCCGCATGAGGAAGACCGCGAACGCCCCGGCGCCGAGCCCCGACGTCAACTGCTCGAAGCTCGCCGCTGCGTAGAGGAGCGGCGCATGAGGCACGGCGAGGCGCGCCAGCACGACGTAGCCGATGTTCGAGCACACCTGGAGGACGCCAAAGATCCAGAGCGCCGGACCGAGGCCCATCAGCGTCGTCCAGAAACCGCCCAGCATCGTCCCGGCCAGCGTGGACACCGCGCTCACGGTCGCGAGCCACGCGCCGCGTTCGGAGGCGGTATAGCCCATGTCGACGAAGAACGCCTGCGCCAGTGCCTGCGCCAGATGATCTGACAGCTTGTACAGCACCACGAAGACGAGGAGCTCGACGGCGCGTGGCCGTGCCAGCGCGTCAACGAGCGGCAGCCAGACCGCATCGCGCAGTGACCTGGGACCGCGCACCACGCGCGCGGGCGTCGGTGCCGCGCGGGTGAGCGCGAGCAGCAGAAGGTAGGTCAGCGCCAACACGGCGTGAACGGCTGGCCACCCGAGCGCCGCCGCCGCCGTGATGGCCATGCCGCCCGACGCGACCATGCCGACCCGATAGACCGCCGCCCGCAAGCCCGACGCGACCCCTTGCTCGTCCGGGCGCAGCACCTCGACTGCGTAGGCATCGAGGGCGATGTCCTGGGTGGCCGACGTCACCGCGATCGCGAGGGCGACCGCCCCGATCACCCAGACGGCGTCGGGGCGTTGGCCCAGGCCTGCGAGCAGCAGACTACCAGCGGCGAGCAAGACCTGTGTGATGGCAATCCAGCCACGGCGGCGTCCCCAGAACGGCGGGGCGAAGCGGTCCACGAGCGGCGCCCAGCCGACCTTGAAGGCCCAGGCCGACTGAGCGAGCGACAGCGCGCCAATCACCCGCAGGTCGACGCCGACGCTGCGCATCCAGTCAGGAATCGCGTAGAGGATCAGACCGAGCGGAAGACCCGACGAGAACGACAACAGCGCGACCATCACCGTCGGCCGCGAGCGCAGCGCCGCCGCCACGGACGCCCGGCCGGCTTGCTGCACGGCGCTCACACGGATGAACGCGCGCGCCGTCGAACGGCTCGAGCGCGTCGCTCGTAGCGAGATGCGGAGGCGTCCATCAGAAGCCGTTCGGGGCACGCATCTCAGCGAGGATCCGTGGAACCGCGACGGCGAGCGCGGCGAGCGCCTCTTCGAACCGCCAGCGTGATCGGTCGTCCTCTTCGATCTCGTTCGAGACGGCGCGAATCTCGATTGCCGGGACACCGGCCAGGGCGGCGGCCCGAAGCACGGCGAAGCCCTCCATGGCTTCGACCTCGCAGCCGCTCGTCCCGCCGACGCGCGCGCTCGTGCCGATGCTCGCGAGGCGCGCCTCCGGCAGCGCGCGCTGTGCGGCAGCGACGAGCGCTTGCGGGGGAGAGACCACGCGCGGGGCCCAGTCGCACACGAGATCGCAGTAGCGGGCCTCGCGGCCGATGACCAGAGCGGGCGGACGCAGATCGGAGTGCCGGCGAGCGCCGGCCAGGCCGATGTGCAGCACAATCGACGGGACACGGCGCGCCAACGCTGCCGCCGTCGTCGCGGCGGCCTCGACTGGGCCCACGCCACACACGAGCGCGAGCGTGTCGGCGTCCGCGATGAGCTCCCGCGCGGTCGCGGCGACGACGAGCACCTTGGGCGTCGTGTTCACGATTCCGTCGCGTCAGCGCGGCGTGTGGTGTGTGCCTGCGCCATACGCACTCGGGAGCATCCGCCCGAGCACGCCGTCCCGCTTGCCCAAGTGATGGTAGAGCACGCCAGAGAGGTGCGCGCCGAACAGCGCGACGAGTGTCCACGCCAGCCCGACGTGTAGCAGCTGCAGGCGGCCGGCGAGCGCCTTGTCCTCTTCGACCAGATTGGGGAGCTCGACGAGGCCCAGATAGTTGACCTGAAACCCGAACGACCCGGTCAACATCCATCCCACAAGCGGCTGACACACGAGCACCACGTAGAGAAGCGCGTGAACGACCTGCGCGCCCACCCGCTCGAGCCACGGCAGCGGAAACGGTGGTGGTCGATGGCCGAGGCGCCACACGAGTCGGAACGCGGTCAACGCGAAGACCGTGAGGCCCAACGACTCGTGCCAGGCGTACGCGCTGAGCTTGGCGTCCCCATCGATCCACCTCGTCATCGACACGCCAAGACCGAAGAGGGCGGCCAGCAGGAGGGCGGTTACCCAATGAGCCCAACGCGCCGGCGCCGAGTACACTCCATGAACGAACGCGGGGAGGGCGGGATCCGGCGCCCCCACGGAGTTACGCGATCCTTCGTCTGGAAAGACGGGCGGACGGCTCATCGGGACGATCGAAGCATACTCCCTCGCCTCGCCCCACGACGAACTTCTGCCTGTCCAGTGCGTAGCGACCGGCAGGTCGGATCGGCGCGTGTCATCACTGACAGCACGCGTGGTGGTCGGGTCTCAGGTCGAGCTTGGGCTATTCTTAGCTGCGCGTGCCCCCTGCCCTGAGCTTCGTCATTCCCCTCTACCGGAGTGCCGACACCATTGCCGGCGTGGTGCGCGACATCCAGCAGCTGGCTATCGAAGGCGGCCACGAGATTGTGCTCGTCAACGACGGGAGCCCGGACCGTACAAGTGAGGTCTGCCGGGCTCTGATGGCCGAGCCGTCCCCGGTCCCGATGACGCTCGTCGAGCATGCCCGCAACTACGGCGAGCACAACGCCGTGCTCACCGGCTGGCGTCACGCGCGCGGCCTGCACATCGTCAACCTGGACGATGACGGGCAGAACCCACCCGCTGAGGGCGCGCGTATGTGGCGGTACGCGGTCGAGCAGGGCCTCGACGTCGTATTTGGCTACTACCGCGAGAAGAAGCACTCCTGGTGGCGGAACCTGGGCAGCTGGTTCACCAACCGCATGACCGACTGGGCGCTGGACAAGCCGCGCGGGTTGTATCTCTCGAGCTTCCGGTGTGTGAGCCGTTTCGTCGCCCAACAGGTGATCGGTTATGAGGGGCCGCATCCGTACCTCGACGGGTTGATCCTGCAGGTGACCCAGCGGATCGGCTCGCTCGAGGTCCGGCACGAGCCGCGTCGCGCCGGCGTGAGCACCTACACGTTTCGGCGGCTGGTGCGCCTGTGGTTGAGCGCATGGGTCAACTTCTCGCTTCTGCCGCTACGCATGGCGACCGTGCTCGGGCTGATGCTGGCCGGCCTCGGCGTATTCGCGCTGGGGGCAGTCGCCTGGCTCTGGATACGCGGGCTTGGCCCTCAGTACGGCTTCGGGTGGCTCATGGCCGCGCTCCTCATCTTTTCGGGAACGCAGCTCGTCCTGCTCGGCCTGATCGGCGAGTACATCGGACGGATGTTTCTCACGGTCAATCAGCGGCCGCAGTCGATCGTTCGACAGATCATCCGGCGCGAGTGAGGTTTGTCGCAGCGTGCAGACTGTGGCGGGAGGCTTGCTACAATCCTCGGAGGCGAGAGGACCAGCCGTGAGGGAGGCGTGACAATGAAGGTCAGATTGAAGAGGCCCGTCTTTGCCGAGGTCGTCATCGACGAGATCGCTCACGCCCACTGGCCGGGTCATGACGAACGCCTCGAGGTCACGACGACCGCGCGCCCGAAAGGGGGAGCCGTAGCGGTGCCGTTCGATCACGACGAGCTTCCAATTCTCACCGCCGAGCAGATGCTCGAGCCGCGCGAGCTGTGCCTGAGCGGCACCAGCATGGTCGTGCATCCTCCCGACTGGATCGTGACGAGCCCCGAGGGCGAGTCGCTTCCCTGCCCGCACGACGAGTTCCTGCGCCTCTTCGAGATGGTTCCGAACTAGACCCGAGCACGAAGCGGGCCATGAGGCCCCCGGCCTACGACCCGCTCAGGGGCTTCCTGAGCCGGTCATAGCGCGCGCGACCGCGCCGGGGTTCGGGGCAGAGCCCCGTGTGAGACCCGTTCTGCGGCCCGCAACAGTTTGGTGTTGCTGTTGGGGGACCGCAGAACGGCGGCGTGCCCGGCGCGCCCGCGAGGGAGCGAAGCGGGGCGTGGGGCTCCCGGGCGCGACCGCGCCGGGGTTCGGGGCAGAGCCCCGTGTGAGATTAGGGCTCGAAGAACTGCAGAATCGGGCCTTCCTGATAGGCGGCGAGCGGGCCAGGGGTGCCGCCGGGCTCGGTGTAGGTCACGGCCACGACGAGCTTGTAGACGCCGGCCGGGACGGTGCCGCCCGGGATCAGGATCTCCGACGAGAAGTTCTTGCGATCCGGCAGGACGACGGCGCCGGCGGCCAACGGGACGACTTGCGTGCCCGCCTGCACCTCGGGACCGGGCCCCATCGACTCCAGGAACGCCTTGACCGTCCAGGAGCCACCGAGCCCGAGCGCCAACAGGCCATTCATGTGCCAGTTGGTGCGGATGCGGCAATCCTGGTTGCGCCGGATGATCGTGCTCGGTGTGAACCCTGGATCGGTGACCACGAGCGCGTTGATGTCGCCGGCGATGGCTGGGAGCAACTGCGGTTCGAACGGCATGACACACTCTCCTTCAACGAGGCCGCTGGAGTATCGAGCACACGAGGCGACCGTCTTCTCGCGTGCCGGCTCGGAATGGTCCGAGGGGCCGTCACCGCTGCCGTAGCGTGTGGCGGTTGGCTGAAGCCAGCCTCGTGCGCCAACGTCCGGGCTTGCGGGTCGCTCGCTGACGTTCCACGTCAGCGTCTCGCTGAAGAAGAGAGCAATGGCGGGGCCAGACGTGCAGAGCTGAGAAGACGCCGATCTTCGAGGCTTTTTCACGCCCCGCGGTGCAGGCTGTGATCTCAGCGCCCTAGCGGTGTCCGGGTCGGTCCCGTAACCGCCTCCAGATCAAGGGTTTGCGGATCGGATGGATTTGTCCTGGCCCGGGGCGCGTGGGGGCGAGGCTTGCACGAGAGAACGCTCCGACGGCGGCAGTCGCAATGCCCGGATCGCCGCCGCCGGTCGCTGACGTCGGTTACGCCTCCGGCGGACGTACGGCGACGACGTCAATCCACTCGCCGTGATTCTCGTGGTGTAGGCGGCGAGAATCCACGACCCAGCCTTCGCGGCGGATCCGACCCTGGATCGTTTCGAGCTGCGGCTCGATCCGATCGATGTCATCGTCGCTCCAGCGCGCGATTTGCGCGAAGGTGGTGATCCCGAGCTTGTGGAGCCGCTTTGCGAGCACGGGGCCGATGCCGTAGACGAGCTCGAGGTCGTCGGGCTCGGTCGAGGACCTCGCCGGTGCGGGTCCCGGCCGGCTGGCCGCCTCTTTCAGGAGCTGCTCAAGGCGGGCGATCTCGGCGGCGCGCATCGCTTCTTCGTTCCGCAGGCTTTCATTGAGCAGGGCGATCGTTCGGTCGCGCTCGTGCAGCTGGCTCTCGAGCTCCTTGACGCGTGCGAAGCCGGAGAGATCCGGCGCAGCCGGCACGTGCGGCAGATCACGCTTCAGGGCATAGGGCGTGAGGTCTGGCAGCGTGGGGATGTCGCTCTTCCGAGCATAGCCACTCAGGTCGGGTGTCGGGGGAATGTCGGTCTTCTTCGCCAAGCCGCTCAGATCGGGCAGGGCCGGCACGTGCGGGATCTCGGACTTGAGCGCGAAGCGCGAGAGGTCGGGCATCGGGGGGATGTCGGCCCTCTTCGCGAAGCCGTTCAGATCGGGCAGGGCCGGCACGTGCGGGATCTCGGATTTGAGCGCGAAGCGCGAGAGGTCGGGCATCGGGGGGATGTCGGTTTTCTTCGCGAAGCCGTTCAGATCGGGCAGGGCCGGCACGTGCGGGATCTCGGATTTGAGCGCGAAGCGCGAGAGGTCGGGCATCGCAGGGATGTCGGTCTTCTTCGCGTAAACGCTCAGGTCAGGCGTCGGCGGCACGTGCGGAATCTCCGATTTCGAGGCGAAGCGCGAGAGGTCCGGTGCGGCCGGAATGTCGCTTTTCCTGGCGTACTGACTCAGGTCCTGAGCCTTGATATCGGTCTTGAGCGCAAGCGGCGCGAGCGCTGCCGCCGTGAGGAAGCCTGAGACATCCGGCATGGCGGGGATGTCGGTCTTCCGCGCGTACGCGCTGAGATCCGGCGCTTTGATGTCTGACTTCAACGCGAAGCCTGACAGATCCGGCAGCTTCGGGATGTCGGTTTTCCTCGCAAACGGCGTCAGGTCGGGCATCTGCGGCAGTTCGGTCTTGAGCGCGAGCGACTTGAGTGCGCTCGTGGGCACGAAGCTGTTCGGATCCGGGAGCTCGCTGCGGCGGGCGAACGTCGTGAAATCGGGCAGGGCAGGGAGCTCGGTTCGACGCGCGAACGACGTGAAGTCGGGCAGCGCATCGCGTGACACCAGGGTCGAGATCTCGCGGTTCAGGAACCACGCCACGAGACCACCCAGCGCGAAGGTCGCGAGCAAACACGGCCAAATCTGCGAGAGAACGAACGCCATCTTCGCCATCCTCCTCAACGTGCGGTGATATCTACACGACGATTACGAGCGCGCCCGTCGACCGACGTGTTCGGGGCGACGGGTCTATCGGGTCCAAAGCCGGCGGATTGCACCCGCGAGGCGGAGATGCCGCGTTCGCTCAGCCACGATGCCACGGTGCGCGCCCGGGCCTCGCTGAGTGTCCGATTGACGCCGGCATCGCCTCGGTTGTCCGTGTGTCCCTCGATGGTCACCGCAAGCATGGGCGCTTCCCTCAGCACATCGAGCACTGCGTTGAGGACCGGCTCGCTCTCGGGCAAAAGCACGGCTTTGCCCGTCTCGAACTCGATCCGCTTTTCCAGGATCTGATTGAGACGCTCTTGAACGACGGCCGCCGGTGGCGGCGGGGGGACGGGCGGTGGGGCCAGCACCACCAACCGGTTGTCGACGTTCCGAACGCCTGGGGTCGCGAGGGCCAACCCCCCGGCTCGCGCCTTGAGCTCCGCATTGGCGACGGTGCCCGTCAGCACGATCTCCCGTCCATCGGCCGCCACCTTCACGCCCGCAATCGAAGCCGCCTCTCCCGCCCGCGACACGGCCGATTGCAGCAACGCTTGAATCCGGGGGCCTTCCGAGGTGATGCACCGATAGCTCAACCAGGGGAGGGCGATCACCGACGCGACGAGACCGAGTTTGTTGAGCATAAGTCCCTCTGTCTACCGACCGCGGCCGATGCCGAGGCTCAGCACCATGACCAGGCCCGCGAGGAACGCGGCCACGAGCACGAGGCTCAACTCCAAGTTCAGCAGTGACATGACGCTCCTCCAGCGGTCGTCTTGGGCAGCCTCTGATGCGGGCGCCCCGGGGTGGAAGCCCGTTTCGCATTCGCACAGACCCACAAGGCGCGTCCGAAGTCACATCGCGCGCGGCTCTGGGGCCGTTTCTTTCCGACGGCCCGGGCGTTGGGCTCAGTGTTTGATGATTTCGTCGAGGAAGACGCTATTGGCCACGACGACCAGGCCTGTTTCCTGCTCGATGAGCGTCTGGGTCGCGGTGATGGCGCGGAGCACGCCGTTCTCGCCGCGGATCCGCAGCGAATCGCCGGGACTGAAGATCTTCCGAGCGTAGAAGCCGGCCAGCACGTTCCGGGTGATGTCGCGCGTGCCGAGCCCGATCGACAGGCCGAAGGCGAGCGCGGCGCCCGACAGAGCGCAGACGGCCACGATGCGGACCATTGCCGTGTCGAATCGCAGCTGGCCGATCGCCATCACTCCGATGATGAACAAGATCAGCGCCGAGACGACCGTGCCGAGCGGTTTGGCGAACTCGATCCCCGCTTCTTCTGCCGCCTGTGTGACGGTGCGACCGGCGAATTGGCTGACCGATGAGCCCACGACGACGATCAGAATCGCCGCAATCATGTTCGGCAGATAAGCGAAGAGCGCGCCGATGGCATCCGAAATCGCGGTCAGTCCATAGGCGTCGGCAGCGGTCCGTGCGAAGAGGAAGAGCAGCAGGAAGTAGGCAAGCCGCGGCAACACCTGGCTGAGCGGTTGACGTACACCGAGACGATGCAGCGTCTTGTCGATACCGGCCTGCCCCAGCAGGGCGTCGAATCGCACGCGGAGGAGCACGCTCCGGAGCACGCGCTCAGTCAGCTTGGCAAGAAGGAGAAGGAGAACGAGGGCGACAAGGGCCACGAGGAGGCGTGGCACCACGTCCGTGATCATCCGCTGCAGATCCAAGGCGATGCGGGTCAGCTGCTGCATCTGATGACTCCCCGGCGATCACCGCGATCGCCCTTTTCCCGACAGGAGCTCGAAGGGGATCCGGAGCAGCTCGAGCAGCACCAGGAGCGGCCCCGACCAGGCCAGATCGAGAAACGATCCGGCCAGCAGGCGCCGATCGATGCCGTTGTGCACTCGCTGCACGAACCGCTCGTCGACCGATAGTAGAAGGCCCCGCAGCTCCGTGATCGGGGCCCCAAGCTCCTGGTCGTCGTCGGCGTCGCCCGATCGTCCCCCTGCGGGCTCCAACGGTTCCGAGGTCATGAGGTGTGTACACCGGCCGGTGGTCCGGCCTTGGTCAGCGCGAGGAACCGCTCACGAAACTGGGCGCGGCCGCGCTTGATCCGCATCTTGACCGCCGAGAGGCCGATGCCGAGCTGTTCGGCGATCTCTTCATACGACTGTCCATCGCCGTCACAGAGCATCAGGGGAATCCGCAGCGCGTCGGTCATCGAGTCGAGCACGGCAGCGATCTGCTCGCGGCTCGCCTCGGCCAGCAGGGCATCCTGGGCCTTCGGCGCCGTTTGCATCGCGTCGTGGCCCTCGGCTGGCACGTCCTCGATGTCGAGCATGATGGTGCCCTGCGACTTGCGCAGGTGGTTCAGACAGTGGTTCACCTTGATGCGCTGGAGCCAGCTGCGGAACGACGCGCGTCCCTCGAACCGCTTCAGGCCGAAGAAGGCTTTGAGAAACACCTCCTGCGCCAGGTCCTCCGCGTCGGCCGACGACCGCGTGATGGCGCGGCAGTTCGCCTTGACGATGCCCTGATAGCGACGGACCAACACGTCGAAGGGACGCGCGTCGTGGACTCCGCGTGCGCGCGCCAATTCGACCAGCTCGTCGTCAGTGCGATCGTCGAGCTGGCTCATGCCGGCTTTCCAGAACAGACAGCGTCGAGGGCGAAAAAGTCACTTCCCGTCCTATCACTACGACTGCAACCTGCTGAACGGAGCGTGATTCTACCGTCGCCCACCCGGAGCAGTGTGACTTTTTTGCGAAGACGATGTCTGTACAGCCAGCGGCCGGACGCCGACCGCGGCTGGGCCGCGTGCACCTGCCAGTCGCCCACGGCGAGTGGGACGCGGTGCGGCGAGTCGCCGCGAGGACATGCGGCCCGGGATTAGCATGGACTCCGCGGGTCGCACCAAGATACCGCACGCCCCATCGGGTCAGCGGTGCTCGCGCGGGAGCCGCACCGCGGTTTACGTCGCCATGACGAGGAGAGTGGAGATGCTGAAAGAGTTCAAAGAGTTCGCGATGAAAGGCAACGTCGTCGACATGGCGGTCGGCATCATCATCGGCGTCGCCTTCGGCGCGATCGTGAACAGCGTGGTGGGCGACGTGCTCATGCCGGTCGTGGGCTTCCTGGCTGGCGGCATGGATTTCTCGAACATGTTCGTCCTGCTCAAGGACGGCGCCAAGGCCGCGGGCCCGTATGCGTCCCTGAACGACGCGAAGGACGCAGGTGCCGTCACGGTGGCATACGGCGCCCTCATCAACACGATCGTGAACTTCCTGATCGTGGCGTTCGCGCTGTTTCTGCTCATCAAGGCGATGAACACGGCCAAGCGCGCACCGGCTGCGGAGCTCGCCGTGCCGCCACCCCCGTCGAAGGAAGAACTGCTATTGACGCAGATTCGCGACCTGCTCGCTCGTCGCTAGCCTCAACAGGCCACGCGTCGCTGGTCGGAGGCACGTGCCGGCGCTCGATAGGGGCGCGGATCGATCGCGTGCTTCCGAAGCAGCTCCCAGAACGCCCGTCGATCTTTGCAGGCCGCGGCAGCGGCGTGGCTGATGTTGCCCTGGTGCTGACTGAGCATCGTGCGGAGGTAGCCGCGCTCGAACTCGGTCACGGCGCGCGCCTTGGCTCGTTGGAAGGAGCCGTGCTCCGCCGAGAGATCGTCGCCGACCGCCAGGTGGCACGCCCTCAGAACTGATACCGGAGACAACACCACCGCGCGCTCGATGACGTGCTCCAGCTCCCGGACGTTGCCGGGCCAGGAATAGGACAGAAGCTTCGCCATGCCATCGGGTGCGATATCGCGCGCGGGTCGGCCCATGCGTCGCGCATGCCGTTCGACGAAGAACTGCGCGAGCCGCGGAACGTCGTCACGCCGTTCACGCAGCGCCGGCAGGTGCACCGGAATGACGTTCAACCGGTAGTAGAGGTCCTGCCGAAAACGACCCGCCTCGACCGCGGTCTTCAGGTCATCGTTCGTCGCCGCGACAATGCGCAGGTCGGCCCGCTGCAACCGGGTCGACCCAAGCGCACGGAATGTTCCGTCCTGGAGTAACCGCAGCAGCTTCACCTGTGCGGCGAGCGGCAGGCTGTTCACTTCGTCCAGGAAGAGCGTGCCGCCGTCGGCCTCGTGCACGAGCCCGGAACGACCGCTCGATGCGCCGGTGAACGCCCCGCGCTCGTGACCGAAGAGCTCGTTCTCCACCAGATCGGACGGAATCGCGCCGCAGTTCACGGGCACGAACGCTCGCAGCCGGCGTGGACCGAGGGCGTGAATGGCTTGGGCGCAGAGCTCCTTGCCCGTGCCCGTCTCGCCGGTAATCAGCACGCTGACGTCGCTCTCGGCCACGACGGGGATCTTGGCGAGCTCGGACAAGAGCATGTCGTTCTGACCGATGAAGCCGGGGACCGGCGATCCGAGCGCCGGGCGAGCCGCCCCCGTACCGAGCACGGACCGAAGGCGTCCCGCCGCTTCGGCGACCTGCAGCGGCAGCGGCAGGACGTCGCGGGCGCCGCGCGCCAACACATCGGTGACATCGGTCGGCATCGCAACCGGCAGCGCCACCAGGACGGGCCGAGACGGCTCGCCCGACGAGATCAGGTCGAGAGCTGGCAGTACGCGGCTCGACACCGCGCCCTCACCGGCCACGAGCACCACGAGCGTCGCCCCAGCCTGCCGGGCACGCTCCGCGATCGATTCCAGCGGGGGCGCGTCGGCCACGACGATGCAGGCGCGCGGGTCGGCGAGAGCCAGAGCGGCCTGAAGGTCCTCGATCCTCGTGGTCATTGTCGAGCTCGACCGCGACAGACCGTCGAGATCCACTACCAAGACTTTCGCCATACAGGTGCCTCACTACACTCACGAGGAAGGGACGTCGAACGGAACGGGTGCCCGGATCTGTCATTCGAGGCAGGTAGTGTCCCGGTACGCATTCGCGTTTCGTTTAGCCGACCCAAGGGCAGCCTTTTTGTTACCGGTCAGCAGAAAAGACCAGGCTTACGGATGAGCTCGCTCCTCATCCACGGGTCTCGCACGGAGGTCTCGCGGACGATCGCAGTCTGGCGATCATCACAGGGCGAAACTGCGACGAAGTGTGGCGGTGCTCGATTCATTGCCGCTGACAGCGAACCACTGCGTGTCGACGCCGGGTGATCTGGCAGCGGGCCGCCAATCTGACCGACGGCTTGACGTGGCCGAAGTCTGCACGTCGAATGACTCCTCTAGCCCTACAGCACCCTTCACGATCAGCCGATAGACCGACCGCTTACGGCGTCGCGCTGGCGGTCAGGCAACCTGAGACGCCTCACGGGCCGTTGTCGCGCGTGGTGCGTTCATGTGGCCGAAGTCGACACCTCTTGCTGCGCAAGTCATGGCCATCCTGGTCGGGTCGATCGTCGCGACCGTGGCGGCGCTCACCACGGTCGCGTACCGCACGGTGGCTGGCGATCTCGCTCACGAAGCCCGCGCGCGTGTCCAGATCGCCGCACGGAGCCGAGCCGACGCCGTCAGCCGCATCGTCAGTACACAGCACGCTCGGGCCGAGCGTTTCCTCGTCTCGACCAGCTCGGTCTGCGGTGAGAGGCGTGCCGATAAAGGGACGGCGTGGGAGGAAGGCTGCACACGGGCCGCGCTCCAGGAGTTTCGAATCACCGAACATGCGCACGGCGTGGTGCTCTTCAGCGACGACCGGCGTGTGGCCGGAGCGGGTCGGACCGTCCATGCCGTCTCACCCGATCCGCTGGCCCTGGCCTCCCTCGCGGTGGATGATGACGGCACCGAGTACTACGTCATTCAAGTCACCAGCAGCAACTCGCGTCTCGTCCTCGAATTTCCGACTTCGGATTTGGCGCCCTTCTTCCACGCTCAAGTCGGCCTGGGAGAAGGGGAGGCGTTCCTCCGGACCGCGTCTGGTCTGTTCCTGACACCGGCGCGGTACAGCAATACCAAGACGCCTGCTGGGGCTCGTGTCACCGAAGCCGTGCATCCTTGTTCCCCGCCGGAGACCGAGTGGCAGGGACTCGACTATCGCGGTGTCGACACGTTTCACGGCGTGCAGCCCGTCCACGTGTTCGCCGGCGGTGCCTGTGTCGAGGCCCACCTCGGGGTGGACGGGGCGCTTCAGCCGGCGACCGTGCTCATGGACGTGTTGCTCATCCGCGGCGGGTTACTGGCGGGCCTCGGAGTGCTCGTGGCGGTGCTGGCGTCGAGTTGGCTGGCGTTACCGGTGCTTCGCCTGGCGGCCGACGCGTATGCGCTCCAGGACGGGGATTTCGACCGGCCGATTCGAATCGGAGGGCCGTCCGAGATCGCCGAGCTCGGCCGCTCGCTCGGCACCATGTCGCGCGCGCTCGCCGACATGATCTCGAGGGAGCGGCGGGCGCGGCAGGAGGCCGAGGCGGCCAACCGCGCCAAGGACGAGTTCCTCGCGGTGCTGTCGCACGAGCTCAGAACGCCGCTCACCGTCACGCTCGGCTGGGCCCGGCTCCTCAAGATGGGCCACCTCGATTCACAGCGTGGGCGAGGCGCCATCGAGGCGATCGAGCGCGCGACTATCACTCAAACGCATCTGGTGAACGACCTGCTCGACGTCTCCCGCATCATCGCGGGACGGCTGCAGCTCGAGCGCGCGCCGCTCCTCCTCTCGAGCCCGGTGCTCGCTGCCGTCGATCAAATTCGCGGCGTGGCCGAACGCAAAGGCGTCGAGATGCTCGTCGATGTCCCTGACAGCGTCCCGGTCGTCGGAGACGCCGTCAGGCTGCAGCAGGTCGTGTCGAATCTCCTGACCAACGCCGTCAAGTTCACTCCCAACGGTGGCCGGATCGAGATCGTGGTCACGCGCCAAGACGGCCACGCGGAGATCGTCATTCGAGACACCGGCGAGGGGATTGCTCCGGATGTGCTCCCGTTCATCTTCGATCGATTTCGGCAGGCGGACGGTGGGCCGACGCGACGGTACGGCGGCCTCGGCCTCGGCCTGGCCATCGTCCGTCATCTCGTGTCGTTGCACGGCGGTTCGGTGCAGGCCCTCAGCCGCGGCGTCGGCACCGGATCGGTCTTCATCATCCAGCTGCCACTCGCGACGGCGCCGGCTCGTGAGCTGCCGCCCGCGGCAGCGGACAGCCTCGCCGCTCCGAGCCGCCTGACGGGAGTCAACCTCCTCCTGGTGGAAGACGATGCCGACACGCGGCAGGTCGTGCGGGCCATGCTGGAAGATGTCGGGGCGTCGGTCTCGACAGCGGCATCGGCGGCCGAAGCGCGGCGTCTGCTCGCCCAGACACCCCCGGCCGTCATCGTCTCGGACGTCGCGATGCCCGACGAAGACGGGTATGCGCTCCTGCGATCGATCCGTGAACGGGGCGTCGACGTGCCGGCGATCGCGCTCACAGCCTACGCGCGACGCGAGGACGCCGCCAGCGCGCTTGCGGCAGGCTTTCAGATCCACCTGCCGAAGCCGGTCGATCGCGCCGCGCTCATCGCCGCCGTAGGCTCGTTGGCGCGAGCGGCGGCCGAGCTGGATGCGCGCACCGCCTGAGGCCAGAGCTGCTGGACTAGCGCTCCTCGTCGTCTTCCTTGCCGCCCAGGAGCGGCAGCGGTGAGGTGGGCGACGACCCCACCAGGCCGGCTCTGGCGAACGTGACCAGCTTGTCGCGCGTGTCCATGATGTCCAGGTTGCGCATGGTGAGCTGGCCGATGCGGTCCTGCGGCGTGAAGAACATCTCGCCCTTCTCCATCGTCAGGCGCTCGGGCTTGTAGGTGAGGTTCGGGCTCGTCGTGTCGAGGATCGTGTAGTCGTTGCCTCGCCGCAGCTCGACTGTGACCTCGCCCGAGATCGCCCGGGCCACCCAGCGCTGCGCGGTATCGCGCAGCATCATCGCTTGCGGATCGAACCAGCGGCCCTGATAGAGCAGGCGGCCCAGCCGGCGTCCCCCGTCGCGGTACTGCTCGATCGTGTCCTCGTTGTGAATCCCGGTCACCAGTCGCTCGTAGGCGATGAAAAGCAGGGCCATGCCGGGGGCTTCGTAGATGCCGCGACTCTTGGCCTCGATGATCCGGTTTTCGATCTGATCCGAGATCCCCAGGCCATGTCGGCCGCCGATCGCGTTGGCCTCGAGCATCAGCTGGACCGCGTCCGAGAACTCACGGCCGTTCAACGCCGTTGGCTGCCCCTCATCGAAGCGGACCCGCACGGTCTCCCGGGCGACGGCGACCTCGTCGCGCCACGAGGCGACCCCCATGATCGGCTGGACGATCGGGATGCCGGTGTCCAGGCGCTCGAGATCTTTGGCCTCGTGGGTCGCCCCGAGGATGTTCGAGTCGGTGGAGTAGGCTTTCTCGGCGCTCATGCGGTAATCGAAACCGGCCCCACGCATGTACTCGGACATCTCGGCGCGACCGCCCAGCTCGTCGATGAACTGCTGGTCGAGCCACGGCTTGTAGATCCGCAGCTGCGGATTGGCGAGCAAGCCGTACCGGTAGAAGCGCTCGATGTCGTTGCCCTTGAATGTGCTGCCGTCCCCCCAGATGTGGACGTCGTCTTCCTTCATGGCGACGACGAGCATGGTGCCGGTGACGGCACGGCCGATCGGCGTCGTGTTGAAGTAGGGGACGCCGGCCGTGGCGATGTGAAACGCGCCGCACTGGAGCGCGGCGAGACCTTCGGCGACCAGCTGGCGGCGACAGTCGATGAGGCGCGCCTGCTCGGCTCCGTACTGCCGTGCGCGCCGGGGAATGTCGTCGTAATCGGGTTCGTCGGGTTGGCCGAGATTGGCCGTGTAGGCGAACGGGATGGCGCCCTTCTGGCGCATCCAGTGGAGCGCGGCGCTCGTGTCGAGGCCGCCGGAGAACGCGATGCCGACCCGTTGGCCGACGGGAAGGCGCTGGAGGATGTTCGTCACGCCGGGAATGATAATCCCGGACCGTGCGCGGCTGGGCGACGGGCGTGGCCGGCCGCCGAGCGGAGGCGTCCCGCGCGCGGGCGGTGTGCCGACGCCTACGAGACGCCGCAGAGATCGTCGACGCTCATCTTCGACTGGGCGAACATCGCCTTGTTCGCTTCGATGGCGGTCTCCGCGACGTCGAGAATGTCGTCCTCCGTGAGCTCGAACCGCCGGCCGTACTGCGTGCGGAGGAGCCGCAGTCGCGTGTTGCGATCGCCGATCGACCGTCGGTAGAGCACCGTCGTGATGTCGTGCGCGAACTGGGCGATGGCTGTCAGCGGGTCGGTCGCGCCGGCGGACTTCGACCAGGTCGTCACCACTTGAGGCGGCAGGTGCCAGTGTTCGGCCACCGCCCTCGCCAGCGACTCGTACGAGAAGCCGAGCACCCGCACGGCGTTCGATCCCTGCACGGTGCCTGGCGCGTCGTCTCCGATTGTCGCGTAGCGGTCGGGCCAATAGCGGGCGACGAGCACCTCGCCCAAGTTCCGGAACATGCCCAGCAGGTACGCGTCGTCTCGGCGGCGATCGCCTTCGGCGTCCGCCACCGCGCTGGCGTGGACCGCGGTCAGCATCGAGAGCAGCATCGCCCGCCGCAGCCCGTCGGAACGCCGCTCGAACTGGTCGAAGAGCACGAGGTCGCTCGCAAGGCTGCGGAGCTCGTTGACTCCGATCACGATGATGGCCCGGGCGACGTTGTCGATCGGCCGGTGGGAGCGGTTGTACTGGAACGAGTTGGCGACCTGGAGGACGCGCAGCGTCAACCCGTAGTCCTGCACGACGAGGGCGGCGCGGCGCTGCGCCGTGTGATCTTCGGCGCCGATCGCCAGGAGCTCCTGAATCCGGGTGGAAAAGGTCGGCAGCTTCGGATCCTTGAGGACCTCGGCTGCGCAGGTTTCGAGGGTCGTGGCCATGCCGTGCGATTCTGATGACGCGGCCGCACTACACGGCCGGTCGTTCCTTCAATCGGCACGCCAGTCGCGAAGCCCTAGAGGGCGTTCCCCGCACCGGTGCAGCGGCGTGGCGATGTGTGCCGACGCGACGCCTGTCGCGGCGCCCGAGTGTGTTAAGGTCGCGCCCACCATGACCGAGACCGAGGTGAGCGCGGCCTCTCGCGACGCCCGCTCCAGCCGCTACGGATCGAAGCCGGCCCATCTGAACGAGCTCACGCCGCGTGCGGTCATCTGCGGCCTCGCGGTGGCGGTCGTCATGGGCGCGTCGTACCCGTATGTCGTCTTGAAGCTCGGGTTCGGTCCCAACGTGTCGGTTGTCGCCGCGTTTCTCGGCTACCTGGCGCTTGGCTTGGTCTTCAAGGACTACAACCGCTGGGAGAACAACATCGTCCAGACGGCGGGGACCGCGGCTGCGCAGACCGCCTTCATGTGCATTCTTCTGGCGGCGTTCGACATGCTGAACGCCAGCCGCACGGTGTCGTTCTCGATGGTCCTGACGCCGTGGCAGTCGTTCGCCTGGCTGGCCACCGCGGGGCTCCTTGGCGTCTTCCTCGCCGTCCCCATGCGCCAGCACTTCATCGTCGACGAGCAGCTCGCGTTCCCTGACGGCGTCGCAGCGGCCGAGACGCTCGTCGTGCTCGACGGCGCGGGTGAGGTCGCGAGGCGCGCGGCCCATGTGCTGGCCATCGGCGGCGTCTGCTCGGCGGCGCTGATGCTCATGACCGAAGACGCCCACCTGCTCAGATGGTTTCCCTCGGTGATGGTGCTTGGTTCGGCGGTGACCATGACGGCTGGTGTGGGAGTGAACTGGAGCTTCCTGGCTCTCGGGTCTGGCATGCTCGTCGGCTTCCGGGTCAACGCGAGCATGCTCCTCGGGATGATCCTCGGGTGGATCGTCGCCCCCTACGCCTTGCTGCACTACGGCGTGCTCGCGCCTGGTTTCACGCGCACGGACATCCTGTTCTGGGTGATGTGGCCCGCGACGGGTGTGCTCGTCTCGAGCGGCCTCGCGGCGCTCGTCCTCCGTTGGGACGTGCTCGCCAAGACCTTCAGGAACCTGTCTGCCGGGCGCTCGGAGGCCGACTCGTTTCCTCTCAGTTGGACCCTGGTGGGCGTGGTGCTCAGCGCGACCGCGCTCGTCGTCGTCCAGCGGGTGAGCCTCGGCCTCAGTGTGGGGCTGACGGTACTGGCTATTCTCTTGTCGCTGCCGCTGATGCTGGTCGGTCTGCGTGTGCTCGGCGAAACCAACTGGGGACCGATCAGCGCGTTGTCGAACGTCATGCAAGGCGTTTTCGGGGCGCTGGCGCCGGGCAACATCACGGCCAACATGCTGGCGAGCGGGACGACCGGGACGATCGCAACCGACTCGGAAGCGATCATGCAGGATTACAGGGCCGGCTATTTGATCGGCTCCTCTCCGAGGAAGCTGACCATCATGCAACTCGTCGCGACGCCCATTGGCGCAGCCGCCGTGTCGTGGATGTATCCGCTGCTGCGTGAGACCTACGGCATCGTCGGCGAGCACGCAACCCTGTCTTCTCCAACCTCCCGCCGGTGGGCGGGGTTTGCGGAGATCTTGTCGCAAGGGGTCAGCGCGCTGCCGCCGGGTGCCGTCGCCGCGCTCCTCGTGGCCGTGATCGTGGGCGTGCTCATCACCGTGCTCGAGATGCGCGGGAACCGGTGGGTCCCCTCGGCGACCGGGCTCGGCATCGCCATGCTGGTCCCGGCGTCGGTCATCTTCGTCATGTTCCTCGGCGGTGTCGTCGAGACGCTCTGGCGTCGCCGCTCGCGGGAGTCATGCGAGCTGTACATGACGCCCCTCGCGTCCGGGTTGATTGCGGGGGAGGCGCTGGTGGCCGTCCTCGTCCCGCTTTTCGTGCTGCTCGGAGTGATTCATCTGTAAATCGAGGCTCTGAGCACCGGCTCGGTCGCTCACGTGCACCCTCACGCCCCTCCTTTGCGGGCGAGCTGCGCGCCGGCGATCTCACGCTCTTTCATCGCCCGGGCGCGTCCACCCCGCCTCCCCTAACTTCTTCACCGAAGCTCCTTGCTGGGCTCCAGCAGGCGCCGGAGCGGTTGCCTGCGCCCGGTAGTGAGACTCTGTAGGTGGTCAACTGGTGAGCTAAGATGTCGAGCTGGCTGCCCGCGGCGGAGGGGGCAACTCGGCTTCGTGGTCTCACCCATCGGAGAACACGTCGATGACGTCTGGGCGACTGCTTCGTGTCGGGGTGTACGGGTTGACGGCATGCCTCGCGGGATGGCTCGCGGCGCCTCGTTTCGTCCGCGCCGTCGTACAAGAACCGCAGGAACCGCCTGGCCGTTCGCCGGCAACCTTACCAGCGGGATCCTCAGCCGTCCCTTCGATCGACGCCGCCTCGTGGGACCGCCGCGACCGCGAGAT